>Ga0172373_10001970_pt1 | contig 32359 bp, 20 predicted proteins | sample Lak10m_2_FD_114546 | JGI IMG/M metagenome (GOLD analysis project Ga0172373, IMG submission 114546) | Freshwater microbial communities from Kabuno Bay, South-Kivu, Congo - kab_092012_10m | ecosystem: Environmental > Aquatic > Freshwater > Lake | place: Democratic Republic of the Congo...
AAACACTGGCAAGTCGGCGACGCTTGTCGGCAAGACCGGCAGCGTCGTTTTTGATGTGATTCAGCTCTTCTGTGGTGGGCTGTTCCGGGGCACCGGAAGATGTGCGACGCTGAGGAAAGAGCGTCCACCAGCGGAGGGCGACTTCGCCGTCGGACCAGCCGGAAGCGATGTCCGGACGGGTGCGAATAACGAGATGCATGTGGTTGCCCATGAGCGCGTAACCGAGCATTTCGATGGCGAAGATGCCGGCCAGTTCTTCCAGACGACCGCGAACCCATTCGCGACGATGCGAATAATCACGCCCCGATCTGCGATCGCGACCACACAAATGACTGCGACGCACACAGCGGCTGATCAGGTGGAACACCTGAACGTCCGTTTCGGAAAAGATTTCACGACGATTCACACGTGGCATGGGACCCCTTTCAGGAAAGCTGAATCCATTGTAAAAACACATTCAGGATTCGTCAAGGTGCATGGCACCGTTTGATCGAAAAACGATTGACTTTCCGTTGTCGTGTCCTGGTTTTTCGGGGGGCTGATCGGTGTTACCTTTGGAGCTTGCTCACTGATTTTCCAGCTGCCAGTGCACTGCGGAGCGGGTGAGTTCGCCTGCGCTTTTCAGGCCAGGCTTGCGTTTGATGTTTTCGCGGTGCGTATCGACGGTGTGGGTGCTGATGAATAGCTTCGCCGCAATAACTCCGCTGGAATATCCTTCGGCGATCATTCGGTAGACATCCAGTTCGCGATCGGTGAGTCGCTCCACTCCGCGAAGCTCCTGATCACCGTTAAGGGCCTGGGTCATGAGTCGCTGGGTGAGTGCCGGGCTGCAGAAACGCCTGCCTTTGAGTACTGTGCGAACGGCCTCCAGCAATCGCTCATCGGTTTCCTGTTTATTGAGGAAACCGAGTGCGCCGGCTCGGTGTGCTCGTTCGCCGTAGATGGACTCGCGAAATCCGGAGATGACCAGCACCTTACACGCATTTCCCCGCGCGAGGATTTGTCTGACAAGATCGAGGCCGCTGCTGTCTCTTAACGAGATGTCGATGATCGCGAGGTCCGGCAGGCCGTTTCTGAGCAGCTCCAGTTCCTCAGATTCGGACGCCGCCTCACCCACAACTTTGAGATCCGATTCGGCGACCAGCAGTGCTGCAAGCCCCGCACGCAACAGCGGATGATCGTCCACCAGCAGGATGCTGGCGGTGCGCCCCAGCCCATAGTTCAAGTCAGCCATTTCCACACTCCCGTGGCTCAACTCGGCAGCGGATCACCGTTCCACCGTTGGAACGACAGCCGATCTGCAGCAACCCACCGATTCGTTGAGCCCTGTATGCCATGTTTTTGAGACCAATGCCCCCGTATACCGGTTCTGAATGGCCGTTGTTCTGACAGCCATTTTCAAGTGCCTGAATTCCGTGGCCGTTATCGGTCACCTTCAGCTCAAGATGTCTGGTATCGCCACTGATGGAAATTCGTACGTAATCGGCGTTGCCATGCCGAATCGCATTACTCACAGCTTCCTGGACAATCCGCAGCAATTGCAGTGCGCGTTCGGAATTCAGATGTTCAAAACCAGTTTGTCCAGGCTGCAGGCAGTGAATCTCGCAGTGGACGCTGCGAGCTGTTTCAAGTGATGCGCGAAGTTCTTCGAGGCGAACGGGGAGTTCGTTCGGGTCCAATTCTGTCAGCAGCAGTCCGTGAGACAGATCGCGGACACTGCATGACGCAGCTGCAAGTGCCCGGCGAATTCCAGTGAGTGTTTCGATGAGCAGTGAAACTTCACCTGCATCGAACCTGCAGCAAATCTGACAGGCTTCATCCTGAGCTGCGTTTCCATTCTGCTGTGAACGCCGCAGGGCACGCTCAAGAATCTTCTGTAAACCTGCTGAGAAGAGCGAGGCGGCGGCCAGTTCCTGGCCAACGGCATCATGAAGTTCTCGGGCTATGCGATGACTTTCCGCCTCCACGGATTCGAGAATCCCAACTGCCATCGCTCCCTCAGTCGATCTGTCTGATTCTGATGAGATGATTCAGGTGCGCATGGATGTACCTGGACTGAAGGCCAGCGAGATTCATGTGGAAGTGACCGGCAACACTCTTCGCATCAGTGGAGAGCACAAGGAGGAAAAGAAGGAGAAGGGACGCACCTATCACCGTCTGGAACGCCGCGTAGGAACTTTCTCACGCACAATTACGCTGCCCGCAGAAGTGATGGAACAGAAAGTCAGTGCAGAGTGCCAGGATGGTGTCCTGACAATCAGTCTGCCGAAGTCTGAAGCAGCTCGTACGCAGACCGTCAAGGTGATTGCGAAATAACGGCCCACTCACGCACGGCCCTGAATCGCCCTCGCGCCCCTCCTCCTGAAATGAGTTCGTCCAGCCTCCATTGTTCAACGGGACACGAACTCCGTTGAAAATGCGGCCGGGACTCTGAAGAGGAGGGGCAATGGGCTTGAATTGCCGGCCCCTCGCGTTCCGAAAGCCTGAGGCTTGCCGAGTTTGTGTTCGCGACCCTTTTCGCCCGGCCCCCGCACACGCTTCCGAAGACAGCGTCGCTCACGGATTCGCAGTCTTTGCCCGGTATTCGCCAATCCGTGCTTCCCGGATTTCGTCGCTGATCGCTCCAACTGTGTCAATGCGGTACAGTTCATCGCGTGACGGTGTGAGTTTCAGCCCGACACTGGCAGGGGGAATCTGTCGCAGGTGCACCAGAGCGGCCAGTGCCGCATCGCGAGTCTGTACCTGCAGACGACTATCGACGGCTCCATCATTTGCCACGGCTCCTCGCGGGGGCCAGATCACCTGAGTCGATTGCAGCCGCGACTCGAGCAGCGCGATATCCTGGCTGCTTCCCAGTGCCGCAAGGCACATACAGGCGAAGTAGACCTGCGGTCCGCGTCCTTCGCTTTGAAGAACTCTGACGGCGACATCCCGACCGGCCGACAGACGATGTCGAATCGCAAAAATCAACGGACGATCGGCGGAAATTCCCGGTCTTCGAATCCATTCAGAGACAATCGATCGCAACACCCCTCGATTCCGTCCGGATTGCAGCAACTGGTCGAAACGCGGATCTTCGAGTGGTCGCGAGACATTTGAGGATGTCTTGCGAAGCAACCGGAGTTCCGCGCGACTTGCGACCAGCATCAGTGCCAGCGCCGATGCGGTGGGAAATGGCTGATCCGCACGGCCGTTGCAGTTCAACGCCAGCTTTGCGCTGCGGTGTTCGAGCAGTTCCGGGAGTCGGCCTGGCTGATAAATGCTGGCAGCGAACACTTCGGATTCCGCACGCAGCAAGTGCAGCAGAACTGATCGAGGTTCAGTCGACTCAATGCCGGTGTCAAGCAAGTCGGATGGCAGTGATCCTGGAGCGTCAGGGGTGCCTGCGGTGTCAGCCGCCAGATGTTGTTCGAGTCGCAGGGCATCCGGAAGATCGGCAACTTCGCCACGGCTGGAATCTGCAGGCAGTGCCGACAACCGCTGCAGACGCTGCTGAAACCATCGTTCGTAGAGGCAGGCCAGGATTTCATTGAGCCTTTCTGACGTTTCCCGAGGTGCTGCGGCCCGCAGGTCGCTGAGGACAACTCGCGAGGATTCCGGGAGCGCCAGCAGGGACTTCGTGGCTGCCTGACGACGGGAATAGGACGAATCCCGGAGTTCCGTCACCAGCCGCTGCACTTCCTCGACATTCACTGCAGCGACCGCACCGTCCTCGTCAGCCATGCTGGGCGGAGCGGCCGTGGAAAACAGCAGGAGGAAGCAGAAAAGTCGAAGCATGGAGGGGTCAGGAGGCAGGAAGAAACGAGGGAGCAGGAGCCGGTAACAAACTTTGGATCGTGAGGTGAAGGTATTTTGATAATATTAGCACTTACCCGCAGTCACGAATGGGATCACTGCGTGGTGCGAAGTTTTCCCGGGGCGTCTTTTCTTTTGTTGCTGTCCGTCTTCGTGTGAAAAATATCAGCCGTATGGCGAGATCCGGGGAATTCCGTTTTGCGCGTCGAAACAGACGACAGACTTCGATTGTTCTATCAGAAAAACCGAGGTTTTGAGGGAAATACGGTTGTTTAGGGAGTGCCGGCAGCGAATTCTGCGTTGCAACCCGCAAATCTTCCGCAGGATGCCCGTTCTTTGGGGGTTCGGTGAAGGCCGACTGGCCTGCTCCAGCGGAAATTTACGTCTTCCGTGATTGAGAGGCTGCGAAATTCCCGATAGAGTGCGCTTGCAATTGATCGGCAAATGGCCACAATTTCCGGCCCTTCGCTTTTTTGCGGTCTTTAACGTCTCCCCGGAGCATCTCCCGTGTCACTGGATAAAACCCTCAAAGTTCGCCGGGGCGGCAGTAGCTCCCGAAATGTTTTGACCCGCGGCGAACGCATTGCTCGTCTGCAGGAAGAAGACCGGTTTGCACAGGGTCGCAGCCCGTTCGGGCTTCCCAAGGTCCGTGTCATGAAGGCCCTCGCCGGCAAGAAAAAGAAGAAAACCGCCGAAGAAGGTGCTGCGCCTGCCGCTGGGGGCAAAGCTGCACCCGCCAAGGGTGGCGCTGCCGCAAAGGGCAAGAAGTAGGCTCCGGCATCCAGAAAGCTCTCATCAACACATCCGCAGGCCCCGATCGGGGCCTGCTTTTTTTGCCGTCAGCTGGGCGACTTCAAACGCCTTTCCCGACCTCGCCCGCCCGCAGCAGTCGCACATTCTGTCCGATGTCGTGATCATCCACCGGAAAATTCCGGTACTGCAGCGTTGAATTTCGCATGAACCAGTCGCGAATGATTTCTTCGGCATCCTTGTTTTCACGTGCCCTGACCATCAGTGTTTCACCGTCCGTGACGGCCCGGATTTCGCCATCATCGATGACCAGAGTGCCCTTGTGAAACACGTATCTGGGCATCCGGAACATGGCTTCAATATCATTCTGGCGGCTGTAAACGGTGATATCCGCGTCGGCACCTGGTCCCAGATGCCCTTTGTGGTCCAGTCCCAGCATTCGCGCCGGACCGGCGCGAGTGATGATCGCGATTTCTTCCAGCGAGTATTCACGCGTCAGATCCGGGAGCGTGCAGGCCACCCGCAATCGCTCAGGCAACCGCCCCAGCATCTCCTCGCGGCGATCGCGATCCATCAGCAGGGCGATGATTTCCGGATAGGCCAGAAACGATCCACCATTCGGATGGTCGGTACTCATTCCGATGCGCCAGGGATCCTGCACCAGCAAGTACCATTCAAGTCCGATTGCCCACTGCAGCGAATGCACGAAGCTGCTGTCTCGATAGCGAATCGGCACAATGCCACAACCACCTTCCAGTTCGACATCCCCGCTGAACCATTTGCGTCCGGTAACCTTGTGGAGGTAGTGCCCGAGTGGTCCGTCGCCCGTCATTGACGTCGTTTCTCCGAAGAGCACCTGGCCCACATCGACGGTGAGTTCCGGATGTGAATTGACGTAGTCTGCCAGTCGAGGCACTTCGGAACACATGGCGGTCTGATCATCGAGGCTGCCGCCGTAGCTGTGGAACTGAATATGAGTGATGTGCGCCCGCGATCCCTCAAACGCACGCATGCTTTCCAGTGTGGTACTGAAGTTACCGGGTATTCCCAGCTGATTGCAGTGGACGTGGACTGGATGCGGCAGATGCAGGCGATCAGCAGCCGCCGCAAGTTCTCGCAGAATTGTACGCGGGGTAACTCCTGTGAGCGGAACGGGGTCATCGAGCCCCGCGCAACCACCACCGCCACTCTTCCACATCTCAACGCCCCCGGGATTGACAAGCTTGGCGGCGTAACCACCTGTGGCATTCAGGAGCCAGGCCATGCAGCCTTCGACAAGCTCACGATTTCCCCGCTGGAGCTGTTCCATGAGCAGGTGATTGTTGCCCATCATCACGTAGAAACCCTTGTCGATGACAGGCGTGTCCTGCAGTTCATCGTGAGCATGGCGCGCTGCGATCGGGGGTACTGCAGCATCAAAGGCTGTTGTGTAGCCCAGACCTGCGTACAGATAGCCGGTGGCAAAGGTTGTCGGCACGGTTCCGAGAGTGCCGGATCTGGTGAGTTCCGTGCGGGCCATCGGGGCCGTCCGGCGACGCTGTTCCGGAAGCAGTTTTCGTGCGGTGTTGACCTTCGGGCCGGCGATGTGGCAGTGCATATCGACGCCACCGGGCATCACCACCATTCCGCTGACATCCATCACGATTTCCGCGCGTTCACCAGGATCTGCCGGCGCCGAGATGATCCTGCCGTTCTCGAACCACAGGTCCTGGACGATTCCATTGACGCCGTTGCGGGGATCATAGATCCGTCCGCCCGTCAGGCAGGTGCGAGTCATGGCGTGGTTCAGAATGGAACTGAAGACTTTGTGGTTGAAGATTGTCCGAACATCACGACAGTTCCCGCCTCCCGCAGCTGCTCACGCACGGCTTCGCGTGCCTGTTCACGCTTCTGTTCAAGCAGCTGCTCCTGGATTTCCTTCTGCACCTCTGCAAACGGAATCGTCTTTGTATCACTGCGGTCAGCAAGAGAGTAGATTTCAAGTCGATCATTAAAGGGGCAGACCGGTGAAACAGTACCGGCCTGCATGGAATACAGCTGCTCTTCCAGGTCGGCGGCCAGTGATCCACGGCCAACCCACCCCATGTCTCCGCGTTTTTCGGCGTTCAGGGCATCGGAATACTCGACGGCCAGACCACCAAAATCCCGACCATTCGCCAGAGCCTGCTCGACTTCAGCCATCCGCTGCTCCGCGCCTGCCCGGCCACCGTGCTTTTCAAAACGAATTACGATCTTGGAGAAGCGAATCTGTTCTGGCGGTGTGTAATCCGCACGGTGATCTTCATAGTACCGCAGGAGTTCTTCACGGGAAACCTTTTCCGGCACCTGAGCGTTGCTGGTGATGTAACCCTCGACGAGCTGGATTCGCAGGAAGCTGTTTCGCAGGTCATCAATTGAAGATCCCTGAGATGCCAGCCAGTCATCAAGCTCCTGCTGCGTGGCCTTGTTTTCACGAGACCGAATTTTCTCCACGACCTCCTGGAAACGCGGCTCCAGCATGGTCCGCACTTCTTCCTGTCGCTCTTTGGGGATCTTCAGCTTTGCAGCCTGCATCACGAGTTCATCATCGACGTATTTCGGAAGCCGCTTTCGCAACTCCGTTTCCAGAACTCTTCCCTTTTGGTTCTCAGGGATCTGAGCATTGCTCTCAACGACAACTCGGTAGTCGCGCATGACGTCATCCAGAAACACCGGACGACCATTCACAAGAGCGACGATGCTGTTACCTGCCAGCGGACCTGAGCTGAGTTGTGCTGTGCCGACGGCCTGTACCGGACCTGCACCAGGCTGCACGAGGCCTGCCAGCCGCTGTTCCTCTTCATCCGCCGCCTGATTGACCAGCGTCCTTCGAGGCGGAGGAGGAGCGAAGACCGGATTGTCTTCCTTGACGGATCGCCCGGTGCAGCCGGTGAGTGTCAGCAGCGTCGCCATCGTTGCTGCAAAAAGCACCGAACCCCCTGCAGCAGTGGATTTTCTGCGGGTGGCGGTGAATGACGAAATTTGGTGTTTGGCATTCACAAAATTTCAGCCGATTTTTCTTGACAAGGGGCCGACATCGCGTTCCGCAGAGAGTATATCGGAAAATCTGCGTTCACAGCAAGACCGCCTCTTGCTGCGTAAGTCGTTGTTTTTCAATGATTTGTGGCGGCATATTCTGCTGCAAGCAAGCGTTCACAGGCCGTAATTGCCGCTTTTTCAACCCCATCGGCCCGCCATTAATCATGTTCACCCCGTGAACGACTTGTCACCTGCCACCATCGCCACTCGTGATAATCCTGTCCCCGCCTCATCGCTCGCCAATTGCTTGATTCAGCCAAACGGCGATACTGAAGACTCAGCGAGATCCAGCTCCAGCGTGCTGCTCCAGCCACTGCCGCACCTCGTTTTTGCCGCCCACTTTCTTCCCACCCCAGCCGCCAACCCCGCCCAACGGAAGATGTCCCATGCGACGCTTCCTCACCAGCCTGTTTCTGATGATCGTCGCCCTGTTGTCTGATGCCCGGACCTCCGTATCCGCCCAGGACACAACAGAGCTACTGGCACGCGGACAGGCCATCTACCAGAAACAGTGCCAGTCCTGTCACGGAATCAACGGGACCGGCTCGACGGAAGTCCCCAGTCCACTCTTCGGAGACCGCGCCCTTGCCGAGCTTGCAGACCTGATCGAACGCACCATGCCCGAAGGTGCTCCGCAGGAATGTACAGGTGAAGACGCGCGGGCGGTCGCTGAATGGATGCAGCACGCCTTCTATTCCCCGGAAGCCCAGGCCCGACTCAATCCACCTCGCATCGATCTCGCTCGCCTGACTGTCTCGCAGTACCGCAACGCGGTGGCTGACCTGTCCACGTCATTTCGCTGGCAGCAGACTCCGGGCGAAGAACGCGGGCTGAATGCTGCTTACTTTTCCGGCCGCAGTCATCGCCGGGAGCGTCAGGTGCTGCAGCGACTCGACCCGCAGATTAATTTCCAGTTTGGCACGGCCAGCCCTGACGGTGAAAAGCTCAGCGAAGACGCCTTCGCGATTTCCTGGGACGGGTCGCTGATTCCGCGTGAGACTGGTTGGTACGACTTCACCCTGCGTACGGAGAACGGGGCTCGACTGTACATCAACGATCGCGCCACACCGCTGATAGACGCCTGGGTTCGTTCGGGAACCGACACCGACTTCCATGGCCGCCGCTTCCTGCTCTCCGGTCGCCTTTATCCAATCAGGCTGGAATGGTTCAAGTTCAGCGAAAAGACTGCCACGGTACAGCTCTTATGGCAAGTTCCCGGCGGCGTGTTCGAACCAATTCCCCAGCGACACCTTTGCCCCAAATCATCCCCCGATGTGCTCGTGGTTGAAACACCGTTTCCTCCGGACGACCGCAGTTCAGGCTACGAACGCGGCACCAGCGTTTCAAAGGAGTGGGACGAGGCGACAACGGCTGCGGCTGTCGAAGCCGCCGACAGAATCGTGGCCTCAATAAATGACCTCGCTCGGCTGCGGGATGGTGGTGACAGAGCCCTGAAGATTCGGGAATTCGCTGGCAACTTCGTCGAACGCGCCTTCCGCAGACCGCTCGATGACACTCTGCGTCAAAAATACATCGACAGCCAGTTTGCCGCTGCGAAAACCGACGACGAAGGACTTCGTCGTGTCGTGATCCTGACCCTCAAATCGCCCCGGTTCCTCTACCGCGAGGCCACGGCAGTCAACGACGATTACGACCGCGCCTCAAGGCTCGCCCTCGCACTGCTGAACTCCGCTCCGGACCAGCAACTGCTCGATGCTGCCAAAGCCGGTCGCCTGAATTCCCCGGACGAACTTCGAAAACAAGCCCGACGGCTCGCTGCCGATCCTCGTTCCCGAGCAAGACTCGTCGAATTCCTCCGTTCATGGCTCAATCTTGATCGACTTCACGAACTGGACAAAAGCGATACCGCTCATCCCGACTTCACCCCCGAAATCGCAGCTGACCTCCGCACGTCTCTCGAACTTGCACTCCAGCACGCAGCAGACAGCAATGGGGGTGACTTTAAAAATCTTCTCAACAGCAACTCCATCTTCATGAACCAAAGACTGGCGAAGTTCTACGGTGCCTCGCTGATAAATTCACCACCCGCAGCAGATTCAGAAAGCACCGAGGATTCGCAATTTCAGCCGGTGAAATTCGAACCGGAACATCGTGCAGGAATTGTCTCCCACCCATTTCTGCTCTCCGGCCTCGCGTACCTCGAAACCAGCTCACCAATCCATCGCGGCGTGTTTGTTTCCCGTGGACTTTTGGGGCGAGGAGTCAAGCCGCCTCCAATCGCTGTCGCCCCCACCGCTCCCGAACTTTCACCCGCACTCAGCACTCGTGAACGTGTGACGGTGCAAACCAGCCCCGACATGTGCGTCAATTGCCACAACCTCATTAATTCCCTCGGTTTCGCACTGGAAAACTTCGATGCCGTGGGACGGTATCGAAGTCAGGAGAAGGGAAAAGCTGTCGATGCCTCCGGTCAGTACCTGCAGCGCAGCGGACGGCTTGTCCGATTCACCGGTGCCCGCGAACTGGCAGAATTTCTCGCCCAAAGTGAAGAGACTCAACGATCCTTCGTCCGCCAGCTGTTCCATCACATGGTTCAGCAACCGGTATTGGCGTGGGGACCCGATGCGGTCGATGACCTCAGCAAAGCCTTCGCGGCCGGAAAATTTCAGATGCAGGAGCTGCAGGCTGAGATCGCGGTGCGAGCGGCCCTGCAGGGCTGGTCCGCTTCCGCCCCCGCAACTGCTGCCGTCAGCAGCGCTTCCGGTCCCAGACACTCTTTTTCTCCCGAATCGCAATTGCAACAGACGCATAAAATGCGATGATTAGATAACCTCGCCTCCACCCGCCTCGGAATCCCGCCATGCAGACCCGCCGCCGCTTTCTCAACACTCTCGGTCTCTCCGCCGCAGCCGCACCATTCATTTCCGGACTCAGTGCCTTCGCCTCCCCCAAAGCGCTCTCGGCTCGACGCCAGCGACTGGTGGTGATGTTCAGTCCCAACGGCACCGTACCCTGGGATTTCTGGCCGGATGAAGAAGGCTCACAATTCACCCTCAAACGCATCCTCCAGCCGCTCAGCGACTTCCAGAATCGCCTGCTTGTTCTTAAAGGTGTCTGCGATAAGGTTCGCGGCGACGGCGACAACCACATGCGGGGTATGGGCTGCCTGCTCACTGGCACCGAACTGTTTCCCGGCAACATCCAGGGTGGGTCCGACACCCCCGCAGGCTGGGCCAGCGGCATCTCCATCGACCAGGAAATCGCAGGTTTTCTGCAGTCGAAAGAAGAAACCCGCACGCGGTTTGGTTCGCTGGAATTTGGCGTTATGGTTCCCGACCGCGCCGATACATGGACGCGTATGAGCTACGCCGGTGCAAACAAACCCATCGCGCCTGTCGATGACCCCTACCAGATGTTCAAGCGACTCTATGGACAGGTTCGCGATCGCGAAGTCCTCACCAGTGTGCTCGATTCCGTTCAGGATGATCTGCGTACAATCAGCCGTGTGATCTCCGCCGAAGATCGCAGACTGCTTGACGAACACACCACCTTCGTCCGCTCCATGGAGCAACAGCTGCAGAACGCAAAAGCGAGCGACTCCGACCATGCCGTCCCCACTCTCGAACCGGGAATCCGCGAGGAAAACGACAACATCCCGCAAATCACTCGAATGCAGATTGAACTGCTGGTGAACAGCTTCCAGAACGACTTCGCTCGTGTCGCCACGCTGCAGATCACAAATTCCGTCGGTCAGCCAAAGATGCGCTGGCTGGGCATCGAAGAAGGTCACCACGAACTGTCGCACGAGCCCGACGAAAACAAGGAAGCCCACGAGAAGCTCACAAAAATCAACACCTGGTACTGCGAACAACTGGCTCTGCTCGTCCGCCGTCTGGCCGAAACCCCGGAACCCGGCGGTGAAGGTTCACTGCTTGACAATACGATCATCCTCTGGGGCAACGAACTCGGCCAGGGCAATTCTCACACGCTCGACAACATCCCCTTCGTCATGGTCGGAAACGGCCTTGATTTCCAGATGGGGCGGTCGCTCAAATTCCCCAAGGTCCCCCACAACCGACTGCTGCTGGCGCTCGCACACGGCTTTGGTCATCACATCGAAACGTTCGGCAACCCGAACTACTGCAAAGACGGTGTCCTGACAGGGCTCACGTAACCAGGGGAACAGGTGTCATCCATGAACTGGCAGCACGCGGCAACATGGCTGATGGTCGCCTTCGCAGCCTGCCTGCTGCTGAAAAGGCTTCCATTGCCTGGCGTTCGGCGAACATCAGGCTGCGACAGCTGCCACGGCTGTTCAAGTGGGTCCGCTTCACAGCCGCCGGGGCAACTGGTGCAGCTGGGCACGTCATCACTCGTCGGTCGTCAAAAGATCTGAGGAACGCCCGATGTCGTCCAACAGCAGCAACTCACTGCCACCCGCCTCGCCCCATTTTGAATCGCTGGCCGCAAGTCGACGGGACTGGATCCAGAACGTGCTCCGTCCCTGGTGCCACTCTGCCACCGTTCAGGATCTTCGCCGCGCAGAGCTCGAATGGCACGATATCGCGGGTCGTGCCGACCCCGCTGCAACACTCTGGAAGTGGGCCTGGGAACGCTTCCCGGATGCTGTGCATCCCGACTTCCCCGGTTTGAACGAAACCTGGCCCGTCGAAGTGCGACTGCACAGCGGTCAGGTATTTTCAGGCTACCCGGATGCCCGTCGCAGCATTCGTGGCCAGCTGATCCTGCTCCGCGTCGATGACTCAGCGACCGCCCGCATCACTGAAACCCCGACATTGTTACTCGATCAGGTCGCAGCCCTTGTCAGATCCTGCACCGATGCCCACGCGTGAGCCTCCAGTGGAATGCAGACCATGATCCACCTGTCTGAAAAACTGCACCTGACGGCCGGGCTGTTGATTTGCGGGCTGTTGGCAATCGGTAGTGTGCTCGAAGCAGCCGACGAACCGTCGTTCGCTCCCGACAAAAATCACCTCTCTGATATCACTCGAACATTCTTCGCCGAACATTGCCTGCGGTGCCATGGTCCTGCAAAAGCGCAGGGCAGTCTGCGACTTGATCAACTGGATTCTGACCTCAGCAACCCGGCAACTCTTGAACGCTGGCTGCAGATCACAGCACGTTTGCAGTCCGGCGAAATGCCACCGCAGGACGAGCCTCGACCGCAGCCTGAAAAGTTGTCCGCACTGCTCGAGTTACTCACAACGCAACTTGATTCCGCGTCAGCAAACCAGCGACGTACGGGCCGGGTGGTGCTGCGACGTCTGAATCGAGTCGAGTATGAAAACACCTTGAATGATCTGTTTAGTGTCAACGTGTCCGTGAAGGACATGCTGCCCGAAGACGCGAATGCCGAGGGCTTCGATAACGTTGGTGCGGCTCTCAATATTTCACCTGTTTTCATCGAGCGATGTCTTGACGCCATCGATACGGCTCTCGATGCAGCCATCGCGCCCGTTCATCAGCTCCAAAGCACTCAGCAGAGATTTGATCTGTTTGATTCGCTGCCCGAGTGGTTTCTTGCCGGTGTCTGGAAGCAGCCGGAAGGCGTGATTCTGTTTCGCACCAGCGGTAATTCGGCGACGGATCTGCGGAAGTTCAGAGCACCGGCAGCGGGCCGCTACAGATTTAAAGTTGCAGCATCCGCACACAACTCCACCACGCCACTGCCAATGGCGATACTTCTCGGAAACTTCGTGGTCAGCGGTAATCCGACACGACACATCGGCTACTTCGATGCTCCGCCCGGCGAGCCGAGAGTGATCGAGTTTGAGGAGCGATTGCTGCAGAAGAACGACACCATCAAGGTCACACCGGTAGCACTCCCGTTCGTCTACCTGAAGCATGAAACCATGCCGGAATATCCCGGTCCCGGACTGCACATCCACTGGATGGAAGTTGAGGGGCCGTTTGCCGAAGATTGGCCCAGTGAGAGTTATCGGCGTGTCTTTGGTGATGTTGATCCAAAGACCGCAACACTGGCCGACGCAGAGAAGCTGCTGCGGGACTTCCTGCCGAAGGCCTTTCGTCGTCCGGTTGCTGACGGTGAAGAGCGCCCTTTCGTCACGCTCGTCGCCGAATCGCTGGAATCGGGCACATCCTTCGAAGCAGCCCTGAGGCTGGGCTTGAAGGCCGTGCTGACATCGCCGAAGTGTCTGTACTTTCGCGAAACAACAACAGCTGCCGACGATGGCACTCTGGACGACTACGCTCTTGCGTCGCGTCTGTCATATTTTCTCTGGAGCAGCATGCCTGATGAGACGCTTTATGAACTGGCCGGTCGTGGCGAGCTGCATCGTCCCGATGTGCTGCGTGCTCAGGTCGAACGCATGCTGCAGCATCCAAAGTCACGCGCCTTCACGGAGAACTTTACAGGCCAGTGGCTGAACCTTCGGGATATCAACGCGACCACTCCTGACAAAACCCTGTACCCGGAGTTTGAGGAATTGCTGCAGTGGTCGTCACTGCGAGAAACACATCTGTTCTTCAACGAACTGCTCCGGGAAGACCTGAGCGTTCGGAATATTGTGGATTCGGACTTTGCGATGCTGAATGGCCGGCTCGCAGAGCACTATGGAATTCCGAACGTCACGGGCGTTGATTTTCGCCGAGTGCCGCTGTTGCCTGAGCATCATCGGGGAGGCGTGCTGACTCAGGCCAGCGTCCTCAAAGTAACGGCCAACGGATCCACGACCAGCCCTGTGCTCCGGGGTGTCTGGGTGCTTGATCGCATTCTTGGACAGCCCGTGCCGCCTCCGCCACCAAACGTCCCGGCTGTCGAACCGGATATTCGTGGAGCCAATACAATTCGCGACCAGCTGGCAAAACATCGCTCGACAGAAAACTGCAGCAGCTGCCATGCGCGAATCGATCCCCCTGGCTTCGCTCTTGAAAACTATGACGTCATTGGCGGCTGGCGAGAAAATTACCGCGTGGTGGCTGAGCGGAAGAACTGGGTTAACAATCGCGTCGGTCCTCTCGCTAAATACCTTGCCGCCTGGCAGTACGGCCTCGGACCATCAATCGAATCCGCCGATGTCCTTCCGGATGGTCGGTCCTTCGTGGATATTGGTGAGTTCAAAAAATTGCTTCTGAGTAATCCGGAGCAGATCGCGCGATGCTTTACAGAGAAGCTGCTGACTTACGCAACCGGGCAGCCGGTTGGCCTGAACGATCGTCGGGTTGTCGATCAGATTCTTGCGGACACGCAGGCATCCGATCACGGCGTGCGATCGCTGGTTCATGCTGTTGTCGCCAGTGACATTTTTCGAAGGAAGTAGACCACCATGGGGATTCCTCGTCGATTCTCACGCCGCACTTGTCTGCGTGCCGCTGGCGTCACACTTACGCTGCCGATGCTGGATGCAATGCAGCCCGCAACAGCGGCATCGGCCGGGAATCCGGCCCCGCGAAGAATGATCTGTATCAACACCACGCTGGGGCTGCATACCCCGCATTTGTTTCCGACCCGGACTGGACACAATTACGAGCTGACTCCGTATCTGGAACCGCTCAGGGATTTTCGCAGCGATCTGACTGTGTTTTCCGGACTGTCGCACCCTGAAGTGGATGGAGGGCATCCGGCGGAATTGTGTTATCTCACGTCCGCGCCGCATCCGCGTGCCGACAATTTCAAAAATACCATCTCCCTCGATCAGTATGCAGTCGAGCGGCTTGTTCCCGACACTCGCTTCGACTCCCTCGTGCTCGCATCCTCGCACACCGGCATGTCGATCACGCGGAGCGGTGTGCCGATTCCTGCCGAACAGCGCCCCTCGTTGCTCTTCAGAAAAATGTTCGTTGCCGGAACACCCCGCGAGATTACCGCTCAGGTTCAGCGACTCAGGCAGGGCAGGAGCATCATGGATACGTTGCTGAACGAAGCCCGGGATTTTCAAAAGGGTCTTGGAAAACAGGATCAGCAGAAGCTGGATGAATACTTCAGTTCTGTGCGTCAGGTGGAAACGCGAATGCTCAGCGCCCAGGATTGGGCCCGGCGACCAAAACCGGTTGTTGATGCCCAGCCCCCGCAGGACATCAGCAGTTCTGTTGAAGTTGTCGGTCGTGTCAAACTGATGATTGATCTGATTCACCTCGCACTGCAAACCGATTCCACTCGCTTCATCACGTTCGCCCTCAATGGATTTAATGCCGTTCCGGCAATTCAGGGTGTCACACAGGATTGGCACAATCTGTCCCACCACGGTCAGGACCCCGCGAAGCTGGCGGAATTGCGAGTTGTCGAAATGGAAGTCATGCAGCTTTTCGCACAGCTGCTGGCGAAGCTCAGGAACACACCGGAACAGAACGGCACACTCCTTGACCAGACAATCGTGCTCTTCGGAAGCAACCTTGGCAATGCCAGCAGCCATGACAACAGGAATCTGCCGATTCTTGTGGCAGGCGGAGGTTTTCGTCACGGACAGCACCTCGCGTTTGACCCCCAAAAGAATCCGCCACTGTGCAACCTGTTTGTCCAGTTCCTGCAGCGGCTGGGGGCAGACGTCAATACATTTGGTTCCAGCAACGGGACCATTCCGGGCTTTGAATTCGCATAGATTATCACCCGACTGCTGCAGCGTTGTCCCTTCTCGCGCTTGACGCAGCGGGCTCGGCAACGGTAACGTCTTCCTCCCGCAGCAGCACTGCATGGTGAATGCTTTCAGCCAGAAGGTTTGCAAATGTCCACGAAATGCTCAGGTCCTCAGAATGGTCTTTCAAGGCGAGGTTTGTTGTCGGTCGCCGGTGCAGCGACAGGTGCCCTTGCTGCTGCCGCAGCAAAAACGCCCGCCATCGCTTCAGTTCAGCAGTCTCCCGGCGACGTCGAACGCCCCGGAGCCACCCGAAATACTCGCTTCGCAGTCAATGTTGAAATGTGGTATCGCGGAAAAAGCTTTCTGGAAAAAATCGAGCTGGCAGCGAAATTTGGCTATCCGGCCATTGAATTCTGGCCCTGGGAAAACAAGCCCCTCGCCGAAGCAGCCGCCCTGCTGAAGGAACGTCGCGTCGCCGTCTCACAGTTCACCGCATGGCCCTTCGGAAAAATTCTCAATAACCCCGCATCAGATCACGCGGACTTTCGCAAAAAGATCGAACAGGCCTGCGATGTGGCCGATCAGCTGGATTGTTCATTGTTCACCGTAGTCGTCGGCGACAATATCGAAGGCGTCAGCAAAGCAGACATGCACGCAGCTGCCATCCGCGGACTCAAATCCGTCGCACGCACCTGCGAAGACCGAAAAAAAACCATCATCATTGAACCAATGAATCCGCGAAACCATCCTGGCCACAGCCTCTACGGCGGCGCCGATGCCGTCGCCATCTGCCGCGCTGTCGGTTCACCGTCCGTCAAAATTAATTGGGACCTCTACCACATGCAGATTGTGGACGGTGACCTGTGCATGAAAATGCGGGAGGCGTGGGAACACATCGGCTACCTGCAGCTGGCAGATAATCCTGGTCGCCACGAACCTGGCACAGGTGAAGTCAATTACACCCGCGTCTTCCAGGAAATCCTCAGCCTCAGGTACTCCGGGTTCGTCGGACTCGAATGCACCCCGCTTCAGGATGACTGGTCCGCCGCCCAGCGAATCTGGCAGGCTGATAACTGGACACCAGCCCCCAACGCCCCCTGAGCCGCCTGAAGGCTGCGATAGTCGTCTCTCGCTCCGCGAAAGAACGGCATTGGAAGTCCTTTCGCAGAGCGAAAGGCGACAATGTGACTGCCATTGGGCTCCCGCCCAACCGCTCGCAAACGCAGCCGCATGGCGGCAGCCTGCGGGCAAACGGACACTGCCCACGACCGTTCCGGTGCCACACGACCGCTCAGGTGCCATGCACCTCGGGAGTTCTTTGGGAGTTACGGCCGGGTGTTGTGGTGGTGTTTCCACTCCCTGACGGTCGCGGCTCGGCAGGGGTGTTTGCGGTGGCGAGCGGGTCTCCTGAGACGTGGCACAAGTGTGGTCCCAGAAGTGCTTGCGGTGAATAAAAACACTGCAAATCCGGCGTAAAGGTGCATGGCACCTTGGTACCCATTCGCCGCGGGGGCGGTGCATACCGCCTTTAAGCCGGCCCGTTTTGGCCCCTTTGAGGCCTCCCCGCCCTCATTCATCGGTCCCATTTGTCCCATCTGTCCCATAACATCCCGGCGGGGGCCACGACCGTTCAGGTGCCATGCACCTCAGGAATTACGGCCGCGCGTTGTGGTGGTGTTTCCGCTCCCTGACGGTCGCGGCTCGGCGGCGGTGTTTGCGGTGGCGAGCGGGTCTCCTGAGACGTGGCACAAGTGTGGTCCCAGAAGTGCTCGCGGTGAATAAAAACACAGTGATACCGGAGTGCAGGTGCATGGCACCTTTGCAGGGATGCGGCTCAGCAGGAGCTTTGCCCTCCCGGCACTGCCGTTTGCCAGAAAGTCAGGGCCATTGGGGCGTGGCCGGGATGGTGTTATTTTCCATTCAGGAGGAGTTCCAGGACTTCGCAGAGATAGTCTTCTTCTGGTGCGAGCCGTCGCAGTTCGTGGAGTTGTTCCGTGAGCGTGGCAGCGTCACCGGGGCCGCGGCTGGTGGCGGAGATGATCTGTTTGGGGAACAGCCAGTTTCGGGCACTGTTCCATGAGGGGCCAGGATCGGTGTTGTCGCGAAGCTGCTGGATGCGTCGTGCGGTCATGCGCTGTACGGCAGCCGGTGTCAGTGAAATCATGGCCAGCCTTCGCAGGGCGGAAAGTGAGATGGGGTCGGGAGCTGGAGATTGTTTCGCCAGCCATGCAGCAGCGCGTACGGCGTCCTGTTCTTCCAGTCCCAGCAGCATTTCAAAGCCGTCCCCTGCCTGACCGGAGGTAGTGGTTTCGAGTGCCTGGTGAAGCCGCTGATGAATGATCCGCACTGGCAGTGGTCCCAAAGCCGGCCATGAGTTGCCAGGCCAGTCAGGATCTTTAACGGGAACGGTTGCGAAAAGGGGAACGGCGGTGGAAGCGCGGCTCACTGCCGCTACCTCGGTCGGTGTGGAATCCGGCATATCCCGCAACATGCCCTGCTGCTGCTGCTCAATCAGGCGATCCAGTTCACCTGCGTTTTTAAGCACTTCCATGGCTTGATCGCGAAGTGCTGTGGTGGTGGGGCTGGCTGGACGCCGAAAGCGTGCGCCGCCCTGCCCGGCGGCGGCATCGCTGCTGACAATCCTGCGCGCCAGCAGTACAGCGTCTGTGGTTCTGCCGGCTTGCTGCAGCTGTCTCAGTTCCTGCAGAACGACAGTGGGAGCTGGTGTGGACGTGGCAGTTCCGTTCTGTCGCTGCTGCAGTTCCAGAAGCAGGTTGGTACTGCCGGAGATGCGCACGAACGACAGCAATTGACTGCGATCGGCCGACGACAGTTCCATTCCGGCGAGTTCGAGTGCAGTGGCATCGACGGCGGCTGGTTCCCTCAGCAGGGTGACCAGCTCCAGCAGTCGGAACAATCGCTGCCGCGACTGCGCGGGCAGGCCTGGCGGCAGGTTCAGCAGCAGTTGGCGCGATTCCTTCAACAGACCTGCTCGCTGGCGACAGTCGGCGGCCAGAAACACGATCAAGGGGGATGCTGGCTGGAGTATCAGCAGTTGCTCTGCAGCAGCCAGCAGTTGTGGCAGATTGGCGGTTTCATTTGCTGCTGCAGCCAGCAGCAGAGCGGCTCGCAGCGGATGTTCGGCGGCCACTGATTTTGCTTCGGCAATCTGCAGGGCGTCCCGCGGCGAATGCTGGACAAGCCGTTGCAGCAGAGTCCGTTCGTCTGCCGGGACGATGGTCTGCAGAAGCGTCCGACAGCGATCGTGGAAGGCGGCGTCAGGAGCTGTCGTCAGTTCTGTCGTCAGTTCTGCCTGACTATCATCTTTGTCGGATTGACGGAGCCACCAGTGGCACAGCATTCGATGCTCAGCGGCTGCGTCTGTATTCGCGGGCAGCAGCTGCAACCATTCCAGCGGAAGCTGCAGAGCGCGGGTGCGCAGTTGTTCAGGGGGCATTGCTGCCAGCATTCGATCGAGCATCTGCAGTCGTGATTCGAGTGCAAATGACGGTGCGGGGGAGTAAGCGGAGACAGCCTGTTGCAGAAAGATGGCAGCCAGCAGTTCACTGGGGGCTGCGTCGTGGCGCTGCAAATACTCCAGCAGCTGAGTGCCTGTTGTGGGCTGACCTGCGTGCTGGCAGGCCGCGGCCACGGCTGCAGCGCTGCGCTCACACAGTTCCGCATCACCGTGGGCGGCCGCGTTTCGAAAAGCGGTCTGCAGTCCGGCGAGCCGCGCCGTGTCCGGTTGCCGCACCCGCTGTCGCCGTCGTTCGCTGCCCATGCGCCATTGAATCCCCAGCCAGTGTCCTGTGGAATCGATCAGAGGCTGGCTGCCAACAGGAGCAAACAGCTGGATGGCGGTGCTGAGTATCGCGGCGTCTGCGGCAGCAGTATCGGCGGTCGTTCCCGGTGCTGCATGGGGAGCGGCTTCGGCGGTGAGTTTCAGAGCTTCCGAGAGCGACCAGGCGGGCACGTTCTGGACCACCGCTCTGAACTGGTTGTGGACCCACGAATCCCAGACAGGCCGAGACGATGTGTTCGGAAGCAGCGACGGAGACGCAATTTGACTGTTTTCAGCGAGGAGCAAACCGGCGATGGCGAGGATTCGTGCGGCGGCGAAGGAGTCGCACCAACCTTCAGAAAACACGTCTTGATCACGCCGGGGACTCAAGTCAAGCAAAATCCGCGTGGAATTTTCCCAGGCGACATCCCAAAGCTCGGGATTGGCTGCATCGGCTCCGGCGGGAAGCCGCAGTCGATTTTTTCCAGGGCGGGTCCGCACGGCGTCGGCCGAGGGTGTCAGCAGCGGCAGGCTGATGTCCAGAAGCTGTTGAAAGACAGGCGTTGCGGCTGCGGTCTCACCGCTGCGGCTCAGTGCGGTCGCCAGACGAATTCGCAGTTCCCAGCCTCTGCGTCCGGCATTCAGCAGCGTCTCTGCGAGATCTCTGGCTTCGCTGAATCGTCTTTGCTGCAGGAGTCGATCGAGGAGGCCCACGTGATCGCTGGTTTCGAGCCGTGGCAGGGTCGCCACCATTTTCAGCAGACTGTTCCCGACAGGTCCTGCGCGGAGAGCGAGGTCGAGCAGCTGACGACAGCTGGTGGGATCCAGTTCTGCGGCGCGGATCTGTCGGAGCGATGCGACGGCCGACTCGGGATCGCGTTGTCGCAGAGCCAGTTCGCTGAGCTCGAGGAGGACGGCGGGGCTGGGGCCGTCGAGTTGGAGGCAGCGTTCGAGGGTGCGGCGAGCGAGTGTGGTCTGGCCGCTGGATTTGTGGACTTCGGCGAGTGTTTGCAGCCATTCGCCGCGTGCGGTGTCGTCAGCTTCCGCAACGCGACTTTCCAGCCACTGCAGTACATCATCAGGGCTGCCGAGCTGCTGATAGAGTTCGGCCAGCAGCCGTGCCAGCTCGGCCCGTGAGCGATTCTCGGTCGTATGTTCGAGTGCGTTGCGGCAAACATCCAGAGCGCGACTGGTCTGGCCCAGTTCGGCGAGCAGTGAAGCGAGAGCGAATGCGGGAGCGGGGGCATCAGGCTGGCGTTTCAGGACGGCTTCGAGAGCAGTTGCGGCCAGTTCACTGCGGCCACATTCGGCCAGTACTTCAGCGGCTGCGGTGAGCATTGCGGGGTCATCGGGCGCGGTCTGCAGCAAATTCTGAGCATGTTCGGCGGCGCGTTCGTGCAGGCCCATCTGCTGCGTCAGCGTCATCAGGTCTGCAAGGTGTTTGAGGCGACCGCGTTCATCGCGCTGCAGCAGTTGTTCGCGAAGTTCGAGGGCTGCTGACGGAAGTCCGGCTGCCGCTGAAAGTTCCGATGCCAGCTGGAGCACGGCGACTTCTTCGGGGGCTGCAGAAAGTGCCTCGCGTACTGCCTGCAGTGCAAGTTCCGGATTTCCTGCGGAGCGTTCCAGCAGGGCGTGCTGAAGTTGACTGAGCAGTGTTGCAGGCAAAGCAATTTCAGGTGCCGAAAGAGCTGCGGTACGGCTTGTTGCAGGTCCGCTGCGAAATTGCTGCAGGGCATCATCGAGCATTCCGAGCTGCTGAAGTGCAGTGGCCTGCTGCTCAACAACCCGCTGCCAATCGGCGAATGTCTGAGCCGCCGCCGCTGCGCGGGTGAGCACGGGAAGGGAGTCCGCAGCGAGAGGCCGCGTGCTGCCGTCGCGAAATTCCAGCTGGGCGCTGGCGAGTCGCAGCAGGTCGGGGACTGTCGGCAGGACATCGCAGGCCGCGTGAAGTGCGTCAATGGCGGCTCGCTGTTCGCCGTGGGCCTGCAGAATGGCAGACAACTCGTGGAAGGCTTCGGGACTGCGGCGGTCACCGTTCGCGAGTTCCTGCCAGACGCTCAGCGCCTCCTCGCGGCGTCCCAGACTGTGCAGACAGCTGCCGAGCTGTTCGCGTGTGCTGGCATCACTGAGATCGCGATCGAGGGCCTGCTGCAGCAGCGGCAGTGCGTCTGAGACGAGACCTGCCCCGCGCAACAGTTCAGAGACCCGGCGAATTTCGGCGACAGTCGATTGTTCCGTGAGGCCGGCTCGCCAGACCACCGCAGCCCGGCGAGCAGATTCGGCTGGAGATTCTGAGGCCGCGCGGTCTGCCAGCAGCAACTGGCCCCACGCTTCGCGGTCATCAGGACGCAGCAGACCAGCCTGATCAAGAGCCTGATACTGAGCGACTGCGTCAGCAACACGACCACCGCGTGTATATTCGGTGACCAGCAGGAGCCGGAGACTGCGATTTTCCGGCGCTGTTTTCAGCTGCTGTTCGAGGAGCTGCATGGCATCGGTGGAACGATTCTGAAATCGCAGCAGTCGAATGATTCGCTGCAGCAGATCCGGCTGATGGCCACCGCGTTCCAGCCGGCGATTGAGAAGCGTGAGCAGATCATTCTGCTGGCTGGACTGCCGCAGGACCTCTTCGATGCGATCGAGAACCTGGCGAGCCTGCCAGCTGTCGGGGTCCAGTTCATCCAGCAGTGACTCTTCGTCAGCCAGTGCCTGCTGCATCTGTCCGAGCTGGCGTTTGAGATCGGCAGCAGCGAGGCGGGCCTGGGTTCTGCGCCAGGGGTCATCGAGTTCGGCCGCGAGACGCTGGTAGCGAATCAGTGCCTGTTCCGGAAGTCTGGCATCGCGGAGTGCCGTGGCGGCCTGCTCGCAGAGTCGCAGATTGTCGGGGTCAGCAGCTTCGATGCGAGTCCACAGTGCGGGCACCTCGGCTGCTCGACCCACTTTGCGGAGAGCGGCTGAGAAATCGCGCGCGATGCCCGGCAAATCGGTGGGCGGAGGTTTCAGAGCAAGGGCATTTTCGCAGGCATCGATGGTGGCGGCGGACTCACCGAGTTCAAGAGCGACGGAGCCGAGCAGCCAGAACACAACCGGGTCGCGCGGACGCTGTTTCGACGCCGTTTGAAACAGACTGCGGGCAGATTCAAAGCGCCGAGAACGGAGTTCAAAGAGTCCGAGAATGGTGGCGGTGGAACCGTCATTGTCGGCTGGTGCGGACTGCAGCTCGCTGCGGAGTTCGTCGGTGAATTCTTCGAGGGTACCTGTCTGTTCGAGTTGCTGCACGAGTCGGTCGAAGGCGGCTCCCGGACGCGGCTGGCGGCGAAGAGATTTCAGGAGTCGTTCGGTCACGGGATCCTGAGCGATCGGGCGGGAGCGTTCGGTTGCGTTTTGCGGCGCGGATGTGTGCGCTGGCAGGGACGTGGGGATCGCGTTGGCAGGATTGTTTGCCCGCGGGCCCGCGGCACATACGGCCGCGACAGTCATCAGCGCGGCGAGGATCACGTGACAACGAATCGACACCCACATCCCGGGGACGTCTATGCCGTGCCTGGAACAGGCGTCCCGGGCGTTCATGGTTCGACCGGGTTTCCTGGGGGCACTGCATTTTGCAGCCATTGATCGAGCTGTTTGCTGAGTCGTGCGAGGACTTCGGGCTGTGAGCTGGCGAGGTTATTTTTTTCGCCGGGATCTTCGCGGAGGTTATAGAGCTCGGGGCCGCTGTCGGTTGGCGAATTGACGGCTTTATTGCCTTTCTTTTTCGCGGCCTTTCCGGTTGCGGCGTTCGCACCGCGGGACTGCAGCAGTTTCCAGTCACCCGCGCGAACCGCGGCGCCCCGGGGGGACTGAACAAGCAGGATGGAGTCGTGGGGATTGGGTTTGCCATCGACCAGCATGGGTACGAGGTCCTTGCCGTCGAGTGGTTTGGGTTGTTCGAGTGTGCCGCCGGCGATACCGACGAGTGTTGGAAACCAGTCGACAGCGTGGACGGGTTCTTCGCTGCGAGCACCGGCCGGAATTTTTCCGGGCCAGCGGACGAACGCACAGCCGCGAACGCCGCCTTCGTAAATTGTCCCTTTGCCGGCTCTGAGGATGCCGTTGCTGGTGACCGTACCCGGTGACGGTCCGCCGTTGTCTGCGGTGAACATGACGAGGGTGTTATCGAGCATACCGGCATCTTTCAGAGCAGCGGTGATGCGACCGATGGCCGCATCGACTGCGGCCAGCATTCCGGCATAGGTTCGACGGTTGCCCTTGAGTGCCGAATATGGCTGGAGGTAGCTTTCGGGGACCTGCAGGGGGGCATGGACGCCATTGAAGGGCACGTAAAGGAAGAGCGGTCTGGATGCGGCGACGGATTTGTGCTGTGTGATCAATCGACTGGCTTCGGCGGCAATGAGTTCGGTGCTGTATCCGTCTTCGGCGAGTGGTTTGTCGTCGCGATACCAGTCGGATTTGCCGTCGCGGATATGAGTATAGTAGTCAATGGCGCCGAAGTAGTGTCCGTATTGATGATCGAAACCGCGTGCGGTTGGTGTGTAGGCGGGTTCGAATTCTCCGAGGTGCCATTTGCCGGTGATGGCAGTGGTGTAGCCGGCCTGACGAAGGGCATCGGCGAGTGTGCGTTCTTCGAGCGGCAGTCCCCATTTGGCATTGGGTCGGACGATGGTGTAGACGCCGGTGCGAGTGGCATAGCGTCCGGTCATGAGTGCTGCGCGCGTTGGTGAGCAGACTGGCTGAACATAGTGAGCAGCGAGAACGGTACCTTCGGCGGCGAGGGCATCGATGGCGGGCGTTTGAATTTCGCGGCCACCGTTAAAGCCGCAGTCTGCATAGCCGAGATCATCGATGACGAAGATTACGATGTGTGGGCGGGCTGCTGTGGGTTCGGCGGCAATGGTCGCGGGAGAGGCGCAGAAGGCGAGTCCCGTGAGGGCGAGGAAGAACAGCGTGATTCGGGGTGTCATGGTGTATCCTGCAGTCGTCGTGCAATTTCGTCGAGAATTGACCACCGAGCATAATACTCCGCGTCGTTCCACCACTCGAGGCTTTTCAGATCTTCGAGTGCCCGAGCGGCGTGCGTGGGGGCTTCGGTGGAGCTTAGGTGAGCAAGTTCTTCGTGGACCAGTCCGCGGCCCATACGAATCAGTTCCACGGGGAGAGCTCCGGTTTGCTCCAGCTGATTATATTCGCTGAGCACCTGCTGCTGCATGGCCAGAGCATCTGCGGTTTGTCCGAGTGAACGGAGGGCGCGAGCGATTCCCCAGCGGGCTCCACGTTCGACGATGCTGTTGTTTTCGGCGACAGCGAGTTCGCGGCAGGTGCTGAAGGCGTTTTGTGCCGCGGTGAACTGCGAATCAGCGATGAATGCCTGTGCGAGGTTGTTATAAAGAACGCTGATCCAGGCGGTAGCTTTGGGATCAGCGGAGGAGCGGGCCAGATTGAGAGCTGTTTCGTTCCAGAGAACTTTAGTGGCTGGTTCGGTGGCTGTGATGGCGACCATGTGTGCGGCATCGACAGCGGGTCCGTCCATGCTGTGCTGGTGAGCGAAGTTGAAGGCTTTGATGAACAGTGGGTGTGCGTCTGCGACTTTCTTTGCCTGGTGCAGCAGCCGTGCTTGTTCCATGAGCAGGCAGATGGCTGCACTTGGCAGAGTGGCACCGGGCATTGCTTCGGCGAGGCACAGAGTTCTGCTGGCTTCGTCGTGCCGCCCCTGCATGGCCTGGGTCAAAGCGATGCGGGCTTCGATTCTTGGGGCAAGTGTGAGATCGGGATGATCAGCAGCTTTGGGGCGCAGTGCGATGAATCGTTGTTCGATGTCTTTGGGATGTCCGTGGAAGAGCGATTCGAAGTCTTCCACGGGAGTTTCAGCGGCTGGCTGCATTCAGATTTCCTGCGCGAACGTGGAGCATGACGGGCAGAGTTGTGATGCCGCCACCGACACTGGATTTGAGATAGAACGGGCGCGACTGTTCGGGTACCCACGGTGCGGTGGTGATGAACACTTCGCGTTCGGTCTGGCCATCGAGGAGCATCAGACCATTGAGCCCGATATTATCAACGAAGACTCCGTGCGGCAGGTTGCGGCCGGAGTCTTCTTTGCCGAATTCGACGAGTCCTTTGTGATCAACGCGTTCGACTTTGAGCCATGCCTTGAGAGTGGTCCCGGGGGTGACGGTGAGTTCGGAGGTATGTTCATTGCTGCCGGCGGTCCGCTGATCATCAGTACGAATGACCACGCGGATACCGGGATTCTGGAGGACTTCGAGGGTTTTGAGTCCGCCGATTTCGTGTTCGATGGGCTGACCGCCGGATTCACTTTCACCGCGTGCAACAAAGCGAATAGCCGCAATGGCTTCCGGGGATGGGGTTGCGGCGTCGGGAGCGGCGATCAGGGCGGCGAACGCCTGACGCTGTTCCGGCTGAATGATCACGGGATCTGACAGAGTGAATCCGGGGGGCAGATTGCGGGCTGTGATTTCGATGGGTCCGCGATAGTTGTCGAGTCGCGTGGCGGTGAAGATGACTTCTCGTCCGGTGCCCGGGTGCACCTTGATTTCGGCGGTGCTGGCGGCCACGGAGAAGTCGGGGGCCGGGTGGCGAATTTTCAGCTGGTAGCTGAAGTCTGGTCCCTGAAAACCCCGGGCATCCTCGATGCGAACCAGATAGTCACCGTCTGCCGGTGGATTGAACGTCAGCCTTGAATCGCTGCCCCACTGACGCAGCGGGTCATCGTCGTTCTGGCAATACACGGGGAACACTGGAAGCCCGGTGTTGGTGATTGGTTCACCGGGAGCTTTGGGGACGACAATAAACGCTGGGCCCTGAAGCGGATGAGTGACGGGTGTGGTGTTGAACCACGTCTGTCGCTGACCAAAGCCCGGATAGACTTTGAAGCCGGAATCAGGGCCGCGGGGATAGAGCCAGAGGCGGACCACTTCACCGTCAGCGTAGAGGTATTCGTTGAGTTCCATTTCCTGCCAGTTGAACAGGCGGAAATCGTCGGGAGTGTCTGAATCCTTGCCGCGAAAGGTGAACCATGAATCGCGAACGGCCTGCAGATTGATGTGGAGTACCGGCTGGCCGTCGGGGGTGAGAATTTCAACGCGGGAATCAAGCGGGGACTTGTTGCGGGCCGCGACGACTTCGACGAGCACGGGCTGGCCTTTGCGGGCAGGAAAGCGGAACAAATCAGCGTCCGGCTGCGTATTCGCAGCATCGTGCAGCAGACCGGTGATGTCTGCAGGGAATGGGACCTGCTGGGCTGCCGAGAGGGAGTTGTTGGGTTCAGCCTCGGAGACGGATGCGGGCGGGGAAGTGGCATCGGCTGGAGTGACTGGGGATGTGGGAACGCCGGAGGCTGCAGATGACATGGCGGCCATGGCGGCAGCCGCGTCGCGGTCGGGAAGTGGGAGGAGATGTCGGGCGCCGCTGCGACTGATCAGCAGCAGTGACCTTTGCGGCGTAAATTCAAGGCAGACGGCTGCATCATCGGGAAAGCTGTGAGCGGCAAGTTCGGTGACAGTCGCTGCATGCCAGACTTTAACTGAGCCGCTGTCGGAAGCGGTGGCGAGCAGTTGACCATCGGCAGAGACCCGCAGGAGACTGACGGCACCTTCGTGGGCGAACCGGGATATGAGCAGCGGATTGATTTCCGGCTTTGAGCGGGAGATGATCTTCCATTGACGAATGCGACTGTCGGCCCCGACAGCATAGAGTGAGTTACCGTTGGGGTGAAATGCGAGCGAGTATTGCTCGGAGAGGGGCTGGCTGAGCGTGTCGAACCGTTCGCCACTGCTTGTTTGCCAGACTTTCACGGTGGCGTCGGCACTGGCGGATGCAAGCAGACTACCATCGGGGCTGAAAGCGAGGTCGAAAATCGCACCGTTGTGTCCGGTGATTTCGCGCACGAGTTCGCGCGAATCGGAGCGATAGACTCGGATAATGCGGTCATAGCCGGCGGTGGCAACGAGGGATTCGTCGGGGGACCATGCGGCGGAGTAAAGGATATCGGAGGCGCCGCTGAATTCTGCCAGCACAGTGCCATCGGCGGTGGCGAGGACAGCGCGTCCGGCAAGTCCCGGAGTTCCTGCGGCGACCAGAATTCGCGACCCGTCTCGACTGAAGTGAACATCGGTTACCTTGCCGTCAGGAATTGGAAGTGTACCGGGCTGTGTCGGAACAGGAGTCTCGGTGGGGGCGGACTGGACAAACGGCACCACCTCCACACTGCGAAATCTTCCCAGCAGCTGGCGAGTACCGTCGGGGCTGATCGCGAGTGATGTGGGGAGGGCCGGACGCGGAGAACGCGGCTTTACGGCTGGAAGTGCCGGAAGCAGTGCCACCCGGGAATCAAACTTCGCTCCGGAACGAACCCACTGCCGGAGGATTTCGATTTCTGCAGGAGTCGGCTGGGGGTGATCAGCCGGAGGCATGTGATCATCGCCCGTGCTGGTGATGACCGCCAGCAGGCGACTGGACTCAGGCTTGTCAGTGCTGATGACGGGACCGTCTTCGCTGCCCTTGAGGAGTTCGTCGGGGGAGAGTACGGAAAATCCGCCACTCGCCTCGGTGCGGTTGTGGCAGGCAGAGCAGTAGGTTTTCAGAAGTGGAGCCACCGAAACGGAATAACGAACGTCCTCACCCGCACGGCCGGGGTTGGCGGCGGCAAAAAACGCGAGGGCAGACAGCAGCAGTCGCGCTGGCGAGACACAGGCTGGGTGGGAGTGATGCTGGCGAGACATGGCGGTTGCTTCGCGGCTGGAGAAATGGAAGAACTTCGAGAAATTGTGCCGCGATGGAGACAGCGAAGCAAGCGCACACAGGGAAAACAGAAGGGCGAACGCGTGGAAGAAGCCCGAAAATGTTCATGCGCTGAGTCCGCCAGCCGGGGACCGTCAGGTCTGGTGGCACTCGATAACGCCATGGGGTGGCTACCGGTCGAGCGCATCCAGTCGCTGCAGTTCCTCGGCAGGATCCACGTTGGACAGTTCGAGTGTGCCTGAGAGCAGACGAATTTCGCCCGCAGAAAGCTCCCGCCATGCGTGGGGTGCAGTCGCCTCGAAATGCACGCCATCTCTGGTGATTAACAGCTCCGGCCGAAGCACTTCCGCAACGGGAAGACGGCCGACCGTCACCCAGCTGTCCTGTTCACCCGCCTGCTGAAATTCCCCGTTTTCAAGGACCCGCACAGAACGCGTTCGGTCGGTTACCACCGGGGAGTTACTCAGTTCCCGAATGCCGCCTGCCGCGGCGAGCCCCAGTCTGCCATTCGGCTGAATGCTGAAGTCTCCGCGGCGGGTAAGGCTGCCATCCTGCAGCAGAAACATCTGCAATGCGTGATCGGCGAAGGCCACATGCAGCGGCTGCGGAGATTTCACGCGTCGCCCCGGTGAAAAATCAATGAAATCAAGGCCCACGGTAACTGCTTCAGGCGAAACGTCCTCGCCCGCCCCCGGAAGTACCAGCCGACGACGATAGCCGACCGTCCACGCATGCCTCAGGTTCTGCCGCGTGGCAGCACGCTCCTCGTCACGGTCTGATTTTTCAGCCTCTTGCCCGACAGATGATTTCGGGGCCTGCAGCCCCGGTGTAAATATGGAATCCAGCGAACCGGACAGCAGCTTCTTCTGTTCGAGGATATCACTGATCTCTATGGCTGACATGCCCTGAAACGTCTCTGCCCACGCATCGACGGTGGCTGCATCTGCGTCGGGGAACACCTGAAGAATCCGTTTTTGGATGGCCGTTCGGTCATCGCTGGAGGCAGCTGTGACCAGCATAAACGGGGACTCACCGTCCAAAAAAGACTCGGGTTCATTGAAAAAGAAAGGCTGGTCGAAGAGTTGTGCCGCCGCAGAGGAGTTGGCCGGGGCTGGCGAAGCAACCACGGCTTCAGCCGACGTTCCTGCAGGCCGCAGCGACACCACCCCGGGATTCATCGGGGGCTGATTCAGCCAGCGGACTTCAGGCAGAATCATCGTGCCGGCAGCCACCCCGATAAAGAGCAACATTCCCCCGAACAGGGGAAACTGAAGTCCCTGTCTCATGTTCACATCCCTGTGGCAGATCAGGCCAAATCAATCAACGCGTCGGTGCAAATCCCACGACCGGACGCAGAGGAAAGTGTACGCGGAACCGTCCAGATCGTCCAGTAGAACGAAACTCGATCCACGCACTCGCTGGAGAATATGGATGTCAGCTGGCAGACGAAACTGAAAACAAGCCAAATCGCCCGTTATTCAAACGTGCATCGACTCCAGCTTTGACCTAGTCCACTTTGAAATCAAGCGTTTCACCGCCCTTGATTTCAACGGTGCGTTCCATCGAACCCGCGTGGAAGCTCTCCGGGATACCTTTGGACGCCAGTTCCTTTTCATCACCCGAAATGTACCAAGTGTAATTCCCCGGCGTTACCTTGGCAGAGATTTTACCTTCCTTAATGTCGATGGCAGCCGGAAGCCCGGCGTCAAGAGGCTGCAGGTTCAATCGCATTCCGGTGAGGGGCGTATCACCCTTTTTGACAGAACCAGTGATGTCAACCGGCTCCGGGTTTGTGCCGAGATCAAGAGACTGCTGGCAACCGGTAACGAACAGAAGCAGGACGGAGAGCAGAAGTGTGAATCGCATGAGTTGAAGTTCCGTGAAAGGGAGCACGCCGCTGCTGCGAAGCAGCGAGCGGCGTGCGAGGAGCGACCTTGATAATGAAATTGAAATCTGCTGGATCAGAAGTCGCTCGTCACGCGACCGTCATCGGCCCCTGCCAGCCACTTCAGAGTCAGCGTGTCGATGTTTTCGCTGATGAAGCGGACAGAACCGTCACCCAGAGCAGCCTGAACGCCGCCGGTGTGCCAGCTGAACGGCTCGTCGTTGGGCCCGCAGTTGTTGACGGTCCATGGACATTCGACCGGGCCACCCTGAGGTGCATTGTAATTGTTCGGACGCATGACGCGGGACGCAGGAGATACCGCATTGCTGGGGCCAGAGAGACCGTTGGTTGCTGCGTCAGGGTCGGCCCAGGCGTACATGCGGCGACCACCTGAAGAGCCGCCAGACCATGCCGGACCTTCGCCGTTCGGCGAGGGACGGCTGGAAAGTGAACCAAGGCGACCAGCAGAAGGATGGGCTCGACCACAGTCTTCGATGCAGAGAATGGTGTTTGTGGTGCCATCGGTGATCGACGCAAATCGACGTTTCGGGTCGCAGGACAGGAATCCCTGAACAGTCATAGCCACACGTCGGGCAGCGTCGGTCGGGCGAGTACCGGTTGGCGTCGTGGCTCCGGCAGAACCATCTTCAACATCGGACACGGCAATAAACATGTAGTCCCAAAGACCAAAACCATCCGGTGCTCGACGGGCAACGTCAATGGGAGTGCTGGGGCAGACGAACGAGGGAATCTGAGTCCTTGCCGCTGCGACTGTGTTGGGGAAGTTGGGGTCGTTGTAGATCGCACCGATCGAATTTGGATTCAGCGCTCCAGTGGCATAGCCAGCCGTCGCCATGTCAGCGAACTTGAGCTGATGGTCCATCAGCTGGTAGACATTCTGCTGCTCGATGTATGGCAGAAGCAGCGTCGGTGTGGACTGTGTCATGTAGGTCGTGCTGGCACCGCCCGTGCTGTCGCACTGGCCGGAGTGCGGCAGGCGACTGTAAGTGCTTTCGAAGTTGTGAACTGCAAGGCCGATTTGTTTCAGGTTGTTCTTGCACTGTGTGCGACGAGCGGCCTCACGAGCCTGCTGAACCGCAGGCAGCAGCAACGCAACCAGAATGGCGATGATCGCAATCACCACCAGTAGTTCGATGAGCGTGAAACCGCGGCGAGCTGCCGATGTCCTGTTGATCTGTGACGGAACGATACTCTTCTTCACTTTGCACCCTTCCAGAAAGGCAGGAACAGATGGACACGGCATAAACGGACAATGACTCTTGTGACCATCAATTGAACGGATTCTGCGGCGACTATTTGAAGAATGCGTGAAGCAAATGTGAAAAACAATTCATATTCCCATCCGGGATTCGGTTCCACATGAGAGCTCTCGAACTGCTGCAGCAAACAATGTCGGCGACAGACTCCACGAACTGCCGCCCAGTGTCAGTTACTTTGTCGCCTTTCGCTCTGCGAAAGGACTTCCATTGCCATTCTTTCGCAGAGCGAAAGACGACTATCGCCGCCCCCGACGGCGAAAGTGACTGCCATTGAACTGCCGCCCAACCGCTCGCAGACTCAGCCGCATGGCGGCAGCCTGCGGGCAAAACGGCCCTGCAGACGCCTCAACAACGCTCACGCCAGCGCGCGCACCTGCGGTGCGAAACATAGCCGGGGGCTCCCGCCCAACCGCTTAGCCGCATGGCGGCAGCCTGCGGGCAGAACGGCCCTGCAGACGCCTCACCAACGCCCTCGCCAGCGCGCGCACCTGCGGTGCGAAACATAGCCCGGGGCTGCCGCCCAACCGCTCAGCCGCAT
>Ga0172373_10001971_pt1 | contig 32330 bp, 25 predicted proteins | sample Lak10m_2_FD_114546 | JGI IMG/M metagenome (GOLD analysis project Ga0172373, IMG submission 114546) | Freshwater microbial communities from Kabuno Bay, South-Kivu, Congo - kab_092012_10m | ecosystem: Environmental > Aquatic > Freshwater > Lake | place: Democratic Republic of the Congo...
TAAGGTGAGTTGCCTGTTTTAGATTGCGATGCTTGCGAGAACGTCTCGTATGGTACGCGCGCGTTGGGAAATCTCTGTAATGGCTACATCAACCCGAAGCTTTTCATTGCCAACAAGCCGGCAACGCTTATCAGACTGAATTAATCGAATAACTTTGGTAGGGTCTACCTGTGACGTTTTGTTAAAGCTAATTGTGATGGACTCCTCGGTCGCATCAATCTTGGTTACTCCGATGGGTCTCACGAACAACCGCAGTCGATGTGTCTCCAAAAGCGCCTGGGTGGGCTGCGGCGGCGACCCAAATCGATCAATCAGCTCTTCTTCAAGCACCTCGAGGGTCTCTGGGTCTGCCGCATTTGCGAGGCGTTTATAGAGGGTTAGTCGCTCGTGGATATCCCCACAGTAGGCGTTTGGTAGCAGGGCTGGCGTGTGCAGATTAATTTCTGTTACCGCTGCCAGTGGCGCCTCAAGATCAGGCTCTCGACCTGCCTTAAGCGCATTAACAGCCTGGGCGAGCATGTCAGAGTACATCTGAAATCCCACCTCGGTGATATCGCCGGACTGGCTATCGCCGAGTACCTCTCCGGCCCCACGAATCTCAAGGTCATGCATCGCGAGAAAGAACCCGCTGCCGAGTTCCTCCATAGCCTGAATGGCCTCTAAGCGCTTTTCAGCATCCCGGGTGACGGCGCCCTCCCCGGGGGTGAGGAGATAGGCGTAGGCCTGATGATGGGATCGGCCAACACGGCCGCGGAGTTGATGAAGCTGAGCCAGGCCGAACCGATCGGCGCGGTAGATCACAATTGTATTGGCGGTTGGAACATCAATGCCTGTTTCGATGATGGTGGTGCAGAGCAAGACATTAATACGTTGCTGATGCAGATCCCGCATGACGCGTTCGAGATCACGTTCGTGCATCTGGCCGTGCGCAATATCAATTCTTGCCTCCGGAACAAGCTTTTGTAGTGCATCTCGACGGTTATTAATTGTTTCGACTTGGTTGTGCAGTACATAACACTGCCCGCCGCGTTTAAGCTCCCGCAGTAGTGCCTCTCGAACGACAGCATCATTCTCGTGCCGGACGAAGGTCTTAATCGCAAGCCGCTTCTGAGGGGCGGTCGCGATAATCGAAAAATCGCGAATACCCTCCATACTCATGGCAAGCGTTCGGGGAATCGGTGTCGCAGTCAAGGTCAAGACATCAACCTCACTCCGTAGGGCCTTGAGTGCTTCTTTCTGTCGAACCCCAAAGCGATGCTCTTCGTCGATAATGACGAGCCCCAAACGGTCAAACTTAACCTCTGCCGACAAGAGCTTATGGGTGCCGATTGCGATATCCACCTTGCCGGCGGCTAGCCCACTTACCGCAGATTGAATCTCTTTTGCCGATCGAAATCGTGAGAGCTCAGAGATGTGGACCGGCCAGTCAGCGAATCGGTCTTTGAAAGTCTGCATATGCTGCTCAGCCAAGAGCGTCGTGGGTGTTAAGACCGCTACCTGTTGGCCATCCATCACGGCCATAAATGCAGCGCGAAGGGCGACCTCGGTTTTGCCGAAGCCGACATCCCCGCAAACCAGCCGATCCATGGGCCTGCCCGAGACCATATCTTGGATCACCGCGTGAATCGCAGCGAGTTGGTCGGGTGTTTCTTCAAATCCGAAGCCATCGGCGAACCGCTCATAATCCTTGACATCAAATCGACATGCATGCCCCTGGCGTGCCGCACGTCGTGCATAGATGTTCAGTAGCTCAGCAGCGGTATCCCTCGCTTTGGCAGCTGCCTTCTTTTTAACCTTCTCCCACTGTCCAGACCCAAGGGTATGCAGAGGCGCGTTCTCTGGGTTGACACCACTGTATCGCCCAATAACATGCAACTGAGAGACCGGAACATAGAGTAGGGCGTTATCGGCGTATTGAAGCTGGAGGAACTCGGTATCCCCATCGCCCATGTCGAGATAGACCAGACCGAGGTAGCGCCCTATGCCGTGCTGAATATGTACGACAGGATCGCCTTGCTTAAGCTCAGAAAGGTCGCGTACGACCGAATCGATATTGGTTTCGGTATCCCGTCGTCCTCGGCGTTGCCGTCTTGCCACCTGGGAGAAAAGCTCGCCCTCGGTGCTCATTACGAGACCACCGTCGGGGCAGAAAAACCCGGCGTGTAATGGAGCAACGAGCAGTTGTAACTGGGATTGTCGGGCGTTTAGCGCCTGTTCAAACGAATCGCTCAAGACATGTGGAATCTGATGTTCTTTTAGATACTGTGAGAGCGTCTCTCTGCGCCCGAGACTCTCAGCTGTCATTAAGAAGCAGAGATCGGGTTGGTCAGAGAGATGAGCCTGCAGGGTTCTGAGCCTGGCCACGGGATCTGCTGCCTTCCGATCGACGGAGAGGTCCGGAATCGCTGAAATTGCTGAATTGGTCGGGCTTGATAGAAGCGGGCTTCCAATCGCCTGGCTGGCTGCAGGCTCTACGGGCGCGATAGCGCTCGGGTCGAGTGATTCGCTCTGAAGGGCGAGCCTCGCCAGGGGCTTTGCCTTTAGAAAGAATTCTTCCGCACTGAGATAGAGCCTTGACGGCGCAAGGACGGGTCTTTCGATGTCGGCTTTCAAAAACCGATAGCGATTTTCAACATCATGATGAAATTCCTGGAAGGCACGATCAATGTTGCCAACCGTTGCGATAGCACCCGCAGCCCTCGAGCCTGATCCCTGATCCGAGGGCGGCAGATAATCGAATAAGGTTGCAGTCTCATGGAAGAGCAGTGGCAGGTAATACTCAATGCCGGCACCAAAGAGACCCTTTGCGGCATCTTTATAGAGACTGCAACGTGATGGATCGCCCTCAAAAACCTCTCGCCATCGCGCCCGGAGATCTTGCGCTGCCTTTGTATCGCTCGGAAATTCCCTGCCCGGTAGAAGCCGAATTTCCTGCACGGGGTGGACGGTGCGCTGGCTATCCGGATCGAATACGCGCAGGGATTCGACCTCATCGTCGATCAGCTCAATGCGGTAGGGAAGCGCACTGCCTGTTGGGTAAAGGTCAATAATGCCGCCGCGAATGGCGTACTCGCCGGGAGTCACCACCTGTGACACGGGGCTGTAGCCAGCGGTTATTAGTTGTTGACGCAGAACCTCGCCAGAAATCTTCTGGCCTTTCTTAAAGAAAAATGTCTGTGCGGCGAGAAAGGAGGGTGGCGCGATTCGGCCAAGGGCTGTTGAGGCAGATAAAACAATGACATCAAGCGCTCCAATCGAGGCCTCATAGAGGGCCAAGAGTCTCTCTGATACAAGGTCTTGGTGGGGCGAGAAGGCCTCATAGGGGAGCGTCTCCCAGTCGGGAAAAAGGCGAACGCGTAACCCAGGATTAAAAACCCCAATTTCCTGTGCGAGACGCTGGGCGTCCTGTGCGTGTTCACAGATGACAGCAAGGCGCGCGCCGGTGGGCGCCTGACGACCCTCGGGTTTTATTGTGGGCGTTTTGTCGATATTGTGATCGGTAACCCGGCCCTGAACGAGTTCGCCTGCCCACTGCGCCAATAGCCATGCATCTGCGCTGCCGTGAGGCTTTGGAAGTGTTAGCGTATGGCCCGGTGAGGGTGGGGTGCGCTTGAGTATCAAAAATGGGTTGGGCATGAAGGCTTCAGACGAAAACGGTAAATTGTAGGTTCTATGAGAATAAAAAGCCGACTCTATACTGATCCCACTCTTGCAATGGAGTGGATTGGCCAGCACTATGGTGCAGTCCCTGGGGCGGTGGGCCTGATTCCCGCAGCAGGTATCGGATCGCGCAGTGGCCTTGGTCTGCCGAAACAGTACTATCGGCTTGGCGGCGTGACTGTGCTTGCGCGCAGTATTCGCGCGCTGGCGAACCTTTCGGCCCTGTCGATGATCGTGGTGGTGCTCAGTCCCGCAGATGAACACTGGATTACGGAGGGACTTGATCAGGAATTGAGGGCCGGCCTCGACATCGCCGAGCGGGTGATTGCGGTTGCCATCGGTGGCTCGACTCGCCGTGATTCCGTAATGGCTGGCTGTGGTCTGGTTCGCAGGGCCATACCGCTGGAACATAATCCCTGGATGGTGGTGCACGATGCTGCCCGGCCTGGGCTGAGTTCCGAGAGTCTGATGCGCCTGTGGCACGAGGTGAGCGCCTGTGGCCATGGCGGTATTCTGGCTCAGCCGATTACAGATACTGTGAAGCGATCTGGAACGCCGTGTGGTGATGAAGCGGCGCTTCATCGGTCCGCGTTTGTGGAGTCAACGATCGATCGTCGTGCGCTGTGGGCTGCACAGACACCACAGGTGTTTTGCTTAAATGAATTACTCTCGGCTTACGCCAACACACCACTGGCCACTGATGAGGCAAGTGCGATTGAATCCGCGGGTGGGTCGGTCTTGTTGGTCAAGGGAAATACACTCAATATCAAATTAACTCAGCCTGAGGATTTCCAGTTCATGGAGGGGATGATGGCCCATTCGCAGAGTACGAATCGCAATGTACCGATTTCGGCTGTTGGCCAGGGCTTTGATGTGCACGCATTAGTCGAAGGTCGCCCGCTCATTATTGGCGGGGTCAAAATCCCCTTTTCGAAGGGATTGGCTGGACACTCCGATGCCGATGTCTTGCTCCATGCGATCACTGACGCAATTCTTGGGGCGGCGTCAATGGGCGACATTGGCCGGCATTTTCCGGATAGCGACCCCCAATACAAGGGGGCCGATAGCCGGGTTTTACTCGAGCAGGTGATCGCGCGTGTTAATCAGGCGGGCTGGTTAGTCTGGCAGATCGACGCCACGATAATCGCGCAGGCTCCGAAAATCGCACCCTACGCGACTCAGATGGTCGAGGTCATTTCGGCGTGTTGTGCTGTCGCAAAAGAGCGGGTCAATGTAAAAGGTAAGACGACCGAAGGACTTGGCTTCACGGGTCGTGGAGAGGGAATTGCAGCTCAGGCGATCGCGACCCTCGTGAGAGAGGGCTGATGACGCGTTGCGTACTTGCGCTGGAGTCGGGGGGTGAGAGGGCATCGGCTGCGTTGATTACGCCCAGGGGCGACATGCGCGTTGTGACAGCCGAGTCAGGGCAGTCTCATTCCAGCCGTCTGCTACCCCTTGCGCAGGGTCTCCTGTCGCAGGCGGGGCTTCAGTGGTCGGACCTCACCGGTATTGCCGTAGGTGCTGGACCGGGGTCCTTTACGGGTCTTCGGATCGCCTGTGCACTGGCTCAGGGCCTCTCTTTAGGCCAGGGAACCCCGTTGCTCTCGGTAGATGGATTTGAGGCTAACGCCTATGCCTGGTGGGTCACGCATCGTGATCGCGATTTTGTTGATGATACTGATACCCCAGGTGGATGGATTTTTGAGATTTCTTTTGATGCTCGACTCGGTGAGCGATACGCGGCGGTACTCAGGCTACAGATGGTGAATGATCAACTCGAGTTCGAGTGGGTCGAATCTCCCTCGGTGGTGGGCGCAGACTCTCAGTCTTCCGCAAGTCCAGAGATCGGCCTTGATGCATCTAACAAGACAGCCCATGCCAATGGGCGGAGCCGTTCGATTCAACTGAGGGATCCCTCGACCGAGTTACTGGGCGATGAGCGACTGCCTCTGGCGGCATGGATTGCGAGATTCGCCTGTGATCCACGCCGCAGCCGTGTGCAGGAGTGGGTCGGCCCGCAGGAACTCTCACCTCTCTATGTTCGCGAGAAGGTTGCCCAGACCATCTCAGAGCGACTCACGACTCCTGATTTGATCTGGTCACCCATGCGATTAAATGATCTGGCCTCCGTGATGGTGATTGAGAGCCAGGCCTATCCATGCCCATGGACATCAGGAAACTTTACCGATTCGCTCTCGGCAGGTTACGAGATGTCTGTTTTAAAAGAACAGAATGCCATGATTGGCTATATTGTCTGGATGGCCGTGGTTGATGAGGCGCATCTCTTAAATATTGCATTGTCGCCCGCGCGCCAAGGTCGTGGCCTCGGGGTTTGGATGATGAAGCACTTCATTAATCAGGCCCGTATCCGACAGTTCGCAAAGATTCTTCTTGAGGTCAGGCCGAGCAATCATGTGGCGATTCACCTCTATCGTGCCCTTGGCTTTCAAGAGATTGGTCGGCGCAAGGGCTACTATCCGCAATCTGTTGACCGCCTCGGAGAGCGCGAAGATGCAATCGTGATGCGGCTAACCCTGAGTGGAGATCAAGGTGTCTGATATCTCCGGGCTTTCGCGCGAGGGGCTTCAGGTACTGGAGCTTATTCCGTATTGGCGTGCACGACCAATGCCTGCTGTTGGGGGATCGAAATCACCGCTTTTAATTATTGGTCTGGCCTCGGCAGGCGCAGAGAAGGCGCTATGGGCCAATATTGCCCAGGCTGCGCGACGCCTTGGGATTAATGCGCAGTATTTTGAGAATGCAGCCATCGCATCCGGCCACCAGATCGATCTCTGTATAGCAGAACTCGTTAATCAGCAGCCTGAGTATGTTTTATTGTTTGGAGAATCGCTCTTGCGGGAGATCAAGCGAGTTCGGCCCGAGCTACTCGAGGGTCGGCAGTTAATCGTCTGCGATGATTTTTCTACCCTTACGGCACAATCGACCCGGAAGTTAGCGGTCTGGCAGGCCTTAGTGAAGCTGCGCTCAGTTCTGCACTTAAGCCCACAATCTTAGTGCGGGTGCTTCTCCACGCCGATCAGGGCGTCAAGATCGTGATGGGCCTTGTTATACCGATACCGACGGATCACGAGGGCCATCGTACCCGCAACAAATAAGCCAAAAATAACAATCACAATGTTGACGTGTAGGTCTGCTTTAATGAGCAGTGCGTAGAGGCCAAGCATTAGAAGCACATTCAGATTTTCGTTGAAGTTCTGGACGGCAATCGAGTGGCCTGCCGAGAGCAGAACATGCCCGCGATGCTGGAGCAGGGCATTCATTGGCACGACAAAATACCCTGCGAGTGCGCCAATCATAATGAGCAGCGGAACGGAGCCTGCCAGCGAGTGAACCAGCGTCATGAGTGGAACAATTAGGCCCATTGCAACACCAAGCTTTAACACCGAGGGTGCAGTCTTTAGCGGGACGAATCGGGCGGCAAGAACGGCGCCTGCGGCGATGCCAATCGCTACAATTCCCTGGAGTATCGCCGCTTTGTCCAGTGGCATACCGAGCTGCGCCTCTGCCCACTGCAGCACAATAAATTGAAGGGTGGCGCCGGCACCCCAGAAAAGCGTGGTGACCGCCAGTGAGATCTGGCCGAGCTTGTCACGCCAGAGCGTGACATTGCAATGCCAGAAATCCTGAGTAAGTTTGATGGGGTTGGTGTGTTGTTTTGGGTAGCGGGCACCGGTGTCCGGAATTCTGAGATTAAAAGCCGCTGCCAATAAATAAATTAATGCAATCACCAAGATGGCGCTCTCGGCGGGGCTATCGATCCCGGTATTCATCAGCGGCATGTCGATGGACAGCAGCCAGGTGCTAATTGTTGGGCTGATTAATGCGCCCCCCACCATGGTGCCTAGAATGATTGACCCCACTGTCGTGCCCTCGATCCAGCCATTGGCTGCAACGAGCTTCTCGGGTGGAAGTAGCTCTGTCAGAATTCCATATTTCGCTGGCGAGTATGCGGCTGCACCGAATCCGACGACGGCATAGGCTAGCAGCGGGTGGACAGAGAAAAATAACATGGCGCAGCCGGCAACCTTGATCGTGTTCGTGATGAACATCACCTTCCCCTTGGGCATTGAGTCTGCAAAGGCGCCAACGAAGGGTGCAAGGACAACATAGGATAGGGTGAAAAATAATTTCAGAAGCGGGCGCATCCACTCGGGTGCTGCAAGTTCAATGAGTAGCGCAATCGCAGCAATGAGTAGGGCGTTGTCTGCGAGCGAGGAGAAAAACTGCGCTGCCATGATGGTGTAGAAGCCGCGTTTCATAGTCCCTTTTATGGTTGCTGCGCCGTGATTAGATCACGAACGAATAGAATGTCCCTTATGCCCCGACCGATCTGTCTGAGAATCCATATTGACGCAATGCGTCATAACCTTGCAGTGGTTCGTCAGAGGGTTGGGCGCGCCCGAGTATGGGCCGTGGCAAAGGCCAACGCGTATGGTCAGGGCATTGATCAGGCGGTAGAGGGATTTCGTCAGGCCGATGGGCTGGCAGTATTGGATCTGCACGAGGCACAGATGGCGCGCGATCGGGGTTGGGCGAAGCCAATCCTGCTAATTGAAGGGGCATTTTGCGCCGCGGATCTTGCTGAGATTAGTCGGCTTGATGCTCAGACGGTGATCTCCACCCCCGAGCAGGCAGCCGTATTTCTAAAGGCGGATCAGGTCCCAACACAGGTATGGATCAAGCTGAACACGGGTATGAATCGGCTTGGGTTTAATCCCTACAGTGATCAGGCCGCAATGGTGGAACAACTCAAGGCAGTCGAGGCAAGGATTAATCATCCGCTCCACTGGATGACGCACTTTGCAAACGCCGATGATGTGTCGTTGACGACAGAGCTCCCATGGCAAGCACAACAACAACGTTTCACGCACTGGACGAAGACACTTCTGTCGCATCTGCGATCGGGGGGCTGCTATTCCCTTGCTAATTCGGCCGCAACATTGCTGCACCCGGAGAGCCATGCAGACTGGGTCAGGCCGGGGATCGCGCTCTACGGCGCAACACCACTCGCTCATGCGAAGGCCCCTCATACGGCAACGGGCCTTGGTTTGCAGGCGGTGCAGTCCTTACTCGCAGAGGTTATTGCGCTTCAGTCCGTGAGGCGGGGCGAGGCAGTCGGCTATGGGTCGCGTTTCGTCGCTTCTCGCGATATGCGAATTGCAGTTTTGGCCTGCGGTTATGCAGATGGTTACCCGCGATCGGCAGCCGATGGTACGCCAGTCTGGATTGAGGGAAAGCCTGCGGCGCTCGTCGGTCGCGTATCAATGGATATGGTGACAATCGATGTGACGGATCATCCAGAGGTGCGGGTTGGCTCCGAGGCGCAGCTCTGGGGATCGCATGTTGCGATCGATGATGTTGCCAACCGTGCAGGCACCATTGGATACGAGTTGATGAGCAAAATTACAAACCGTGTACCACGAGTTATTGACCATGGCCAAAGATAAATCTCAGTATGTCTGCCGCGAGTGCGGCGTGGCTGCGGCGAAGTGGCAGGGTCAGTGTGATGGCTGTGGCTCCTGGAATACGCTTGAAGAGGTTCGTGCAGCCGCTGTCTCACGGCGTGGCCAGACTCCAGTGTCAGTGGCGCCATCGGCCCGGGCAGTCAAGCTCTCTGAGGTGCAGGCGAGGGAGCTGCCGAGAATTGCAACTGGGAGTGATGAGTTTGACCGTGTGTTGGGCGGCGGATTTGTCCCCGGGGGGGTCGTCTTAATTGGTGGCGACCCGGGGATTGGAAAATCAACGCTACTGCTTCAGGCTCTGGTGCATCTGAGTCAGTCTTCGTCGACACTCTATGTGACGGGCGAGGAATCCGTTGAGCAGGTTGCACTTCGCGCCAAGCGGTTAGCCCTTGAGACAAGTGCGCTAACGGTATTGGCAGAGATTCAACTCGAGGAGATTCTTGGGCAGTTGATGGCGCAAAAGCCGCAACTGGTGGTTGTGGATTCTATTCAGACCATGTTTAGCGATGAGTTAACGGCGGCGCCAGGTTCGGTTTCACAGGTCCGTGAGTGTTCATCACGTCTCACCCGGTGGGCCAAGGAGAGTGGTTGCACGGTAATTCTCGTCGGCCATGTCACAAAAGAGGGCACGCTCGCCGGCCCGCGAGTGCTCGAGCATATCGTGGATACGGTGCTCTATTTTGAAGGTGATTCCCAGGCGTCTTACCGTGTGATTCGTGCGATTAAGAACCGCTTTGGGACAGTCAACGAGATTGGTATTTTCGCAATGACTGAGCGCGGTCTCAAGGCTGTGAGCAACCCCTCTGCGCTGTTTCTCTCGCCGGGGCATCTGGGGCTCGAGGGTCAGGCACCTGTGCCCGGCTCATGCGTTTTGGTGACTCAAGAGGGAACTCGACCGCTTCTCGTGGAGATCCAGGCGCTTGTCGATACGGCCCATATTCCAAATCCGCGTCGACTCAGTGTAGGGTTAGAGCCGCAGCGTCTTGCGATGTTACTTGCGGTGTTACATCGGCATGCAGGCATTGGTTGCTTCGATCAGGATGTGTTTATTAATGCAGTGGGCGGCGTACGCATTAATGAGCCTGCTGCTGATCTTGCCGTTATTTTGGCGATTGTCTCCTCGATGCGTAATCGTGCGCTTCCAAAAGGTCTGGTCGCCTTTGGGGAGATCGGGCTTGCGGGTGAAATAAGGCCCGCGCCGCGTGGGCAAGAGCGATTAAAAGAGGCGGCGAAACTCGGGTTTTCTCGGGCACTGATTCCATCGGCAAACGCGCCCAAGAAGTCGATTGAGGGATTGGAGGTAATTGCGGTTGCCAGGCTCGATGACGCACTTGCTCAGATGCGTGAGTAGTCCAAGATCGATGCGCAGGGGCGGTATTGCAATTATCGGAGGGGGTTGGTCGGGTCTGGCGTGCGCGGTCAGGCTTCGTCAGCGGACAGATGATCCGATTACTCTATTTGAATCTGCGCCATCCCTTGGTGGTCGAGCCCGCGGTTTAATCTGGGAGGGTTTACCGATTGATAACGGCCAGCACCTGACGATTGGTGCTTATCGCGCAATGTCTGAGTTGCTTGAATCGGTGGGGGCGCCCCTCTGGCGGTCAGAGCCATTGCGATGGTCGGGAGTCGGTTACAACCAGTGCCTTCGTCTGAGTTGGGAGATCTCTGATCTTGGATGGCCGTGGCGATTTGTTGCGGGCCTTATGCCGCGATGGGCGCCACAGGGCTGGCCCTGGTCCTGGCGGATCGCCTTGGGCCGATTGTTGATCGGCTTGGTCGCTCGGGGTTGGAGGGATCGGCGCATGGTCGGACTCACGGCTGCAGAGTGGCTGGCGGGCCTTAAGATGCCGCCCGGACTTATCGAGCATTTCTGGCGACCGTTAACAGAAGGCGCATTGAATACTGAGTTTTCCCGGGCTTCAGCAGAGGTCTTGGTCAACGTGTTGCGCGATTCGCTTGGCGGTCCGCGGGGAGCAACCCGCGTCTATTGGCCCTCGCAGAATCTTAGTATTGATGGTGTTGATGTCATGCGAGTCTGGTGTGAAAAAAATAGCGTCTCGGTCAAGACGGGTCACCGGGTCGAGCGGATTGGAGAGGATCGCAGCCTCAGCGTGACATGCGCAGACCAGACATTACTGAGTTATTGGAATGCGATTGTGATTGCGTTGCCGTTTAATCAGACCATTCGCCTGTGGCAACAGTCGGGACTTGCACAAACAGCTGCGATCTCAAGGCTCGGGCAGATGACCGCACGTGCAATTACAACGGTCTGGATTCGTCTGTCTGCGCAGGAGGAATTACGTCTATCGAGGCTTCCTGTCTGGTTCGTGTTGTCGGGTTTCGCGCTTGGTGAACAGCAGTACGCCCAGATCGTGGTGCGTCGTCCGAGCCTGCTGGGTGTTGTCATTAGTGCACAGCAGGCAATGGACGACCGGCAGTCATGTGCACGTCGTCTGAGAGATCAATTGTTGAGGCATCTGAACATTGATATTCACGAGTGTGATCAGAAATGGATCACCGAGAAATCAGCAACCTGGGCCTGCACGCCCGAGGTCGCCGCCGCCGATCCTGACGCTGCCCAGGGCCTGCTTGGAATCGATGGGATTTATCGTTGCGCTGACGATTTAGAGCCGGGTTACCCCGCCACGATTGAAAGTGCTGTCCGATCCGGGTGTCGCACAGCCCTGCAGGTCTTAGGTCGGCATCATGCCGATTGATGCGCGCCAGGCGAGCCAGAGCTTTCTTGCGGGAGCAACGGATATCCGTTGATGCAAGACCTGAAACGATTCGGCCTCCAGCAGGCGCAGCAATTCCCGATAGATGGTGGCCATGATTAAGCCTGGGCGTTGGGCGGCTCGCTCATTACGGGGCAGGACCCTTATCGCCTCGTCGTAAAGACTGTGCGCACGATTGGCCATGTCGCTTAAGAGAACAACCAGGGGCTGACTATGCTCGAATCGCAAGATGTTCGCGCTGTCTACCTTATGGATTGCCATCGCGTCGGCGGGGAGATAGATTCGGCCCTTTCGTGCATCGTCGCCAACATCGCGGATGATGTTGGTGTATTGGAGTGCACGGCCTAGCAATTTTGCGTAGTGAAGGGTTGCGTCTGAGACGGTTCCAAAGATGCGTGTCGATAACAGGCCCACTGCACCTGCGACCCGATCGCAGTAGAGATCAAGGTCTGACCAGTTCGCGTAACGATTCTGGTGGAGATCCATCTCGACACCCGCGATGACTTCATCGAAGTGTTCACGCGGCAGTGCGTAATGAGCGATTTTTGGAAGAAGGGCTTTCGTAACGGGATGGCTCGGGTGCCCTTCGAATAGCCGGTCGAGTTCGGTCTTCCACCAGCTGAGTTTGATCGCGGCAAGCTGGGGTTCGGCGCATTCATCAACCACATCGTCAACCTCTCGGCAAAACGCATAGAGGGCAGTAATTGCGGCCCGATTGTGGGCGGGAAGAATCTTAAAGGCGGCCGTGAGGTTTGAGCCGCTCTGGGTAACTTTTGATTCGCAGTATTGATCGGGGGTCAACGGCGCTCGTCTCTCTTCGGGTGCATCAGATGTGTTTAATCGCCCGCAACAGTAACACCGGCAAATGCAGAGATGAAATCCTTGGGGCTGCCCGCCAGGGGATTGTTGGATCGGCAAGGACCCGGCGGGAGATTTCAAGGCCGCCCTCTAAGGTGAGAGCAATCTCAATTGCGAGTCGCCACCGGCCCTTCACCGAACTTGTCTTAATGAGGTTCGGGAGGGTTGCGCCCGCATTGAGGTGATTCTGGGCCCATTGGGCCATTCGCGATGCCAGACCCTCTCGATCTTGCGTCTCTGCCTGCCATTGCCGGGGAGCGTAATGGCGCGCGCGAGCTTGATCCTGACCCATGTCTTGCGCAAAGTTGGCGAGTTGAAGTCCCGTGCAGATCGCGTCGGATGCCTGAAGCATCTCCTGGGACCTGCCAGGACTATCGGGTAGGCCTGCAAACCCAAGCACAAGCCGGCCCACCGGATTTGCGGATCGGGCGCAGTAATTGAGCACGTCTTGCTCGGACTGCATCGGCGTGTGAGCAATATCCTGCCCAAAGGCATCTAACAAATCATGGGCCGGGGAGTTGGACATTGCCATGGTTTGGAGGGCCGCAGCTAGGCTCTGACCAATGTCCCATAACCGAGTGTCACTTGGACTTCGGAGGGCGTTGAGATCGGGCCTGCTGGCGTGTGGGTGCCCAGAGTAAGAATTAAGGCCTGCCCTGAGTAAGGAGAGCCCGCGATGACGTTCGTGATCGGGGGCATCACCCTCATCGGCAATATCATCCCCGGTTCGGGCAAACCGGTAGAGGGCAAGCACCGGGCCTCGCATGGGCCTTGGAACAAGCCATGAGCCCACGGGGAAATTCTCGTAGTGGTCGCCGCCGTGAAATGCCCTGCCAAGATGTCCCGAGTCCATGGCAGGATTCTAAGTACAATGGGGGCTTAGCGTCGGGCAGAGAGTTCGATCACGAGTCAATCGTATCGGGCGAAGGTGGCGAAATTGGTAGACGCACCAGGTTTAGGTCCTGACGCCGCAAGGTGTGCGGGTTCGAGTCCCGCCCTTCGCACCAAAACGAACTGCTGCCCCTGTGTTTTTGTTTCAACCTCAGGCCGATTTGGCCTGACTTACTTTAGAACCTGTGGCCCTATGACTTCAACACCAGCAGCATCTACTTCGGCGTCCAATGCCCCCACAAGCAGCCTTGAGCGGCGTATTCAGCTTTCGGTGACGGTGGCCGAGATTGAGCAGGAGGCCCAGAAGCGGCTTCTTCGGCTCAGCAAAACAGTGAAGATGGCCGGCTTTCGCCCTGGCAAGGTTCCGATGAAAGTGGTCTCGCAGACCTATGGCGCACAGGCGCAGTCCGAGGCGATGGGTGATGTGGTGAGTAGGGCCTATAGCAGTGCGGTCAATGAACAAAAGCTTCGGGTAGCGGGCCCTCCAGCCATCGAGCCGGTGGTCAGCGAGACCGCGAGCGAGACCACCTTGCGGTTCGAGGCTGTAGTCGAGGTCTATCCCGAGATCAACTGCCCTAAGCTCGATGGTGTTGAGATCAAAAGAACGACCTGCGAAATTTCTGACGCGGATGTTGAGCGCACTCTGGAGACCTTGCGCAAGCAGCGCACGACCTTTGATTCGGTCGGCCGCCCCTCCGAGAAGGGCGATCGCGTTAACCTTGATTTCAGAGGCGAGATTGACGGGGTTCCATTCACGGGTGGTAGTTCGGAAAACTACGCGTTTGTGCTTGGCGATGGATCGATGCTGAAAGAATTCGATGAGGCGGCCGTGGGGATGAAGGCGGGCGAAACGAAGACCTTTCCGATGAAATTTCCCGATGATTATCATGGCAAGGATGTCGCGGGAAAACTCGCGATGTTCACCATTAAGATTCGCGAGGTCAGCGCTCCGAAGGTTCCCGCACTCGATGAAGAGTTCGCGAAATCAATGGGCATTGCATCGGGTGATCTCGGACAGCTCAGAGAAGACGTGCGAAAGAATCTGGCGCGCGAGGTCGCCAACCGTTGCAAGGCCAAGACAAAAACAGCGGTAATGGATGCGCTCGGTCAGTGGGCGAGTTTCGAGATTCCGAAAGCCTTAGTTGAGGGCGAGTCCCAGCGGCTTGCAGAATCAACCCGTCAGGACATGGCGGCTCGTGGCATGAATGTCAAAGATGTTCCAATCCCGGCCGATCTGTTTGCGGAGCAGGCTGCAAAGCGGGTCAAGCTTGGGCTGCTCGTGGGCGAAATAGTGAAGGTCCAGAATCTGCAGGCCACCGAGTCGCAGTTAAAAGCATTTGTGGAAGAGATGGCCTCGGCCTACGAAAAGCCAGAGGCTTTTGTAAACTGGTTTATGACCCAGCAAAAGCAGCGGGCGGAGGCGGAGGCAATGGTTATTGAGGATAACGTCGTGAATTGGGCGTTGGCCAATGCCAAAGTCATTGACGAGAGTGTGAGTGTTGAGGGCCTGATGGCCGAGTCTGCTCAGGCATAACTAAGGAAGATCTATGGCGCAGTTTGATCAATTCGATTTTCAGCGAGTCGGCGCAGGTAGCGCTCCCCAGAGCCTCGGCCTTGTGCCGATGGTCATTGAGCAGTCCGGCCGTGGTGAGCGTGCCTACGATATCTATTCCCGGCTTTTGCGCGAGCGCGTGGTGTTCATGGTGGGACCCGTTAACGATCAGACCGCGAATCTGGTGATTGCGCAGATGCTGTTTCTCGAGTCGGAAAACCCGGACAAGGATATTTCGCTCTACATTAATTCCCCAGGCGGTTCTGTCTCTGCGGGGCTGGCGATTTTCGATACGATGCAGTTTATAAAGCCTGATGTCAGCACACTCTGCGTGGGGATGGCGGCAAGCATGGGCGCATTTCTTCTGGCGGCTGGCGCGAAAGGCAAGCGCTTTAGCCTACCGAATAGTCGGGTCATGATCCATCAGCCCCTCGGCGGCGTCCAGGGTCAGGCCTCAGATATTGAGATTCATGCCAAGGAGATTCTCTCGTTGCGGGACAAGTTAAATAAGATCTTATCCGAGCGCACAGGGCAATCCCTTGAGACTATTTCAAGGGATACCGATCGGGATAACTTTATGTCGGCAGAAGATGCGCTACAGTACGGGATCGTAGACAAGGTGCTGACGCACCGTGAGAGCGCGGATGGCTGAAAAAAAAGGGTCGAATGAGAAGCTTCTATACTGCTCCTTCTGCGGCAAGAGTCAGCATGAGGTCAAGAAACTTATCGCTGGCCCTTCGGTATTTATCTGCGACGAATGTATCGATCTCTGCAATGACATCATCCGCGATGAGCAGTCCGCCGAGCCCGGCACCGAAAGCGTAAAGGATGGCCTGCCCACGCCGCAGGAAATTTCCACGAGCCTAGATCAATACGTCATTGGTCAGACAACCGCAAAGAGAATCCTATCGGTCGCGGTTTATAACCATTACAAGCGGCTTCGTCATCGGGGTGAGACGAAGGCGGAAATCGAGCTCTCGAAGAGCAATATCTTGTTGATTGGACCTACCGGATCAGGAAAAACCCTGCTGGCTCAGACTCTTGCGCGTCTTCTGAACGTTCCTTTTGTCATCGCCGATGCAACCACGCTCACAGAGGCTGGTTACGTGGGTGAGGATGTCGAAAATATCATTCAAAAGCTTTTGCAAAACTGTAACTACGAGGTTGAGAAGGCGCAGAGTGGCATTGTCTACATCGACGAGATTGACAAGATCACTCGGAAGTCAGATAACCCGTCAATCACGCGGGATGTCTCAGGAGAGGGTGTTCAACAGGCCTTGCTCAAGCTCGTTGAGGGAACTGTTGCCTCGGTCCCGCCCCAGGGGGGTCGCAAGCACCCCAATCAGGATTTTGTACAAATCGACACCACTAACATTCTCTTTATTTGTGGTGGTGCGTTTGATGGGCTTGACAAGGTCATTCGTGGTCGAACTGAAAAAACGTCGATTGGTTTCGGTGCGGAGGTCCGCTCGCCAAGTGATCGCGATGTGGGTGAACTCTTTCGTGAAGTCGAGCCCGAAGACCTTATTAAGTTTGGGCTTATTCCAGAGTTGGTGGGCCGTCTGCCGGTTGTGGCAACCCTTGACGAGCTTCACGAAGAGGCCCTGATTGAGATTCTCGTCGCCCCAAAAAATGCCCTCGTCAAGCAGTATCAGGCCTTGTTTGAGATGGAGGGTGTTGAGCTTGAGATTCGTCCTGCCGCGTTGTCGGCGATCGCAAAGAAGGCGATAAAGCGTAAGACCGGCGCCCGCGGTCTGCGCTCAATTGTTGAGAATGTCTTGTTGGACACCATGTATGAGCTTCCTGGTCAGAACAACGTGACGAAGGTCGTGATTGACGAGTCTGCCATCACGGGTGATGGGCAGCCTCTGCTGATCTACGGCGAGTCTCCGAAGGTTGCCAGCGGCGGCTAGCCCGGGGGCTTGTTTTACCGCGTCCTTGGCCCCACCTACCAGTAGTTAATAAAATCCGGAGTCTGTTCCATGTCAAAAATTGATTTGTTGCCTGAAGAGCCGATTTCCCTCCCCATGCTGCCGCTGCGTGATGTCGTGGTCTTTCCTCACATGGTGATTCCGCTATTTGTGGGACGGCCGAAATCGATCAAGGCGATGGAAGTCGCAATGGAAGCGGGCCAGCATATTTTCCTGGCAGCCCAGAAGAGCGCGGCCCAGGATGACCCGGCCGCAACTGATATTTATGAGATCGGCTGCGTTGCCAGCATCTTGCAGATGCTGAAGCTGCCCGACGGGACGGTGAAGGTGCTTGTCGAGGGTTCGCAACGGGCCCGTGTGCTTGAGGTCGAAGACGAGGGGTCGTATCTCACATCGCGCTGTGCGCCGATGACACCCGAGTCCCCAGAAGGGCCGGAGATTGAGGCGCTCAGGCGAACGATCCTCAGTCAGTTCGATCAGTTCGTGAAGTTAAACAAGAAAATCCCCGCCGAGATTCTCAACAGCCTGATGAGTATCGAAGAAGCAGGCCGGCTCGCTGATGCAATCGCTGCGCATCTACCGATGAAGCTTGAGCAGAAGCAGACGGTTCTTGAGGTTGTTCCAGTGATTGAGCGACTCGAGAAATTACTCGCTCTCATTGAGACCGAGCTCGATATTTTGCAGGTTGAAAAGCGTATTCGCGGTCGCGTGAAGCGTCAGATGGAAAAGAGCCAGCGAGAGTACTACCTCAACGAGCAGGTGAAAGCGATTCAAAAGGAGTTGGGTGAGGGTGAAGACAGCGAGCTTGATGAGTTAGATAAGAAAATTAAGTCAGCACGCATGCCAAAGGATGCTCTTGACAAGGCGACTGCTGAGCTAAAGAAGCTCCGCATGATGTCGCCCATGTCCGCTGAGGCAACGGTCGTGCGGAATTATATTGATGCCCTGGTTAATCTGCCGTGGAAAAAGAAGAGCAAGATTAACAATAACCTGGAAGATGCTGAAAAGGTTCTTGAAGAGGAGCACTACGGGCTCGAGAAAGTTAAGGAGCGTATTCTCGAATATCTCGCGGTCCAGCAGCGGGTGGATAAGGTAAAGGCCCCCATCCTCTGTCTGGTTGGCCCACCGGGTGTAGGTAAGACCTCGCTTGGTCAGTCGATTGCTCGGGCGACTAACCGGAAATTTGTTCGAATGGCCCTTGGTGGTGTGCGCGATGAGGCCGAGATTCGCGGACACCGCAAGACCTATATTGGTTCGATGCCCGGCAAGGTTCTTTCGAACCTGACAAAAACCGGAGTTCGTAACCCATTGTTCCTGTTCGATGAAGTCGACAAAATGGGGATGGATTTCCGGGGTGACCCGGCCAGCGCGTTGTTAGAGGTCTTAGACCCCGAGCAGAATCATGCGTTTGTCGATCATTACATTGAGGTCGACTACGATCTCTCTGATGTCATGTTTGTGGCGACCGCGAACTCCTTAAATATCCCGCCCGCCTTATTGGATCGGATGGAAGTCATCAAGCTCTCCGGCTACACTGAAGAAGAGAAAATCAACATCGCGCAGCGTTATTTACTTGCAAAGCAGATTAAGCACACGGGGCTCAAGCCCGGTGAGATTGAGGTTGATGAGTCAGCCATTCGAGAGATCATTCGGACCTACACCCGCGAGGCCGGTGTTCGGGGTCTTGAGCGTGAGATTTCGAAAATCTGTCGGAAAGTGACGCGTCTCGTCTTAACCAAAAAGGCCGTTATTCCTGTCCGAGTTTCCGATGCGAACATTGAAGAGTTCCTCGGCGTTCGTCGCTTTACTTATGGGGTTGCGGAGAAAGAGGATCAGGTTGGCGAGGTGACGGGACTGGCCTGGACTGAGGTGGGCGGCGAACTGCTAACCATTGAGGCGGCTGTCATGCCTGGCAAGGGCCAGATCATTCGAACCGGCTCGCTTGGTGATGTGATGAAGGAGTCCGTCGAGGCTGCGCGGTCGGTCGTTCGGAGTCGGGCCCGGCGGCTCGGCATCCGTGATGATGTCTTTGAGAAAAAAGACCTTCATATTCATGCACCGGAGGGCGCGACCCCCAAAGACGGTCCGAGTGCCGGTATCGCCATGACAACGGCCATGGTCTCGGCGATGACGGGAATTCCCGTTCGGGCGGATGTCGCAATGACGGGTGAGATTACGCTTCGTGGTGAGGTTTTGCAGATCGGCGGGTTAAAAGAGAAGCTCTTGGCAGCGCATCGCGGGGGAATCAAGAAGGTGTTGATTCCGGAGCAGAATGTACGAGACCTAGCGGATATTCCCGTGATCGTAAAGAGTGCACTTGAGATTATTCCTGTGAAATGGATTGATCAGGTGCTCGACCTTGCGTTGTCGAAATCACCAACACCGCTGCCGGATGAAGAGGATGTAACGACTCCTGTCATCAAGCAAGATGTAACCTCACCGGAGGTCCGCACAATTCCGGTGCCATCATCTGAGACACTGCCCCACTAGATTAAGAAACGCTCAATTGCGAGCGCCTCTTTTCGAGTGGGGTCGAGGACCAAGTCTGTGGCCTCGCCGCTTGACATGATTCTCGATTTCAGCGTTAATTAAGTTTACCCGCGCGATCGACGTGGGCCAAGGATTCTGATTAAAAAAAATAGCAACAAGTTAATAGTTTGTAAATTGAGAGAGGGATTGACGTGAACAAATCTGAAATGATTGAGCACATTGCAAAGCAGGCCGATGTATCGAAAGCGGCAGCAGGCCGCGCGCTTGAGGCAGTGATTGGTGGCGTTAAGTCGACGCTTAAAAAAGGCGGATCTGTGACTCTGGTGGGGTTTGGAACCTTTGCCGTCGGTAAGCGGGCAGCGCGGACGGGCCGCAATCCTCAGACCGGTGCCGCGATCAAAATTAAGGCTGCAAAGGTCCCTAAGTTTCGTGCAGGCAAGGCATTAAAAGACGCGATTAATCGATAAACTGAGCCCGCCTGCTTCTGCGGGCGCCGTCTAGATGGGCTGCTTGATTGGGCGGCCCTTTTTTTTTATACTGATCGGCTTGCTTTAGGAAAGAAACCGGGGTTTTGGGTGCTTAGCTCAGTTGGTAGAGCGGCGCCCTTACAAGGCGTAGGTCGGGAGTTCGAGCCTCTCAGCACCCACCAAATCGTCGGACGATTTCTAAGGCTGGGTCAGGATTGTCCAAGGAGTGGTAGTTCAGTTGGTTAGAATACCGGCCTGTCACGCCGGGGGTCGCGGGTTCGAGTCCCGTCCACTCCGCCATCTATAAAGTGCCTACGCATGTTTGAAGCCGTCCGCCGTCATCAGAGACTATTTCTCGGCATCGTTTTGTTGTTGATCATCCCGTCGTTTGTGGTGGTGGGCGCATGGGATTTGATCTCCCCGGGAAGTGATGCGGCAACGGTCGCGAAGGTGGGTAAGCAGAAAATACAGCTGCCCCAGTGGGAACGTGCGCACCAGCAATCTCTTGAGCAGATCCGTGCACAGTTCGGGGGTAAGCTCGATCCCAGCCTGCTCGATACTACGGCCGCGCGTCAGTCAACCCTCAATGACCTTGTCACCCAGCAGGTGTTACTCGCTTCGGCCATCGATTTTAAGATTCGGGTTGCTGATAGTCAGATGCGTCGCGCAATTTCGGCGATCCCTGCGGTGCAGAAGGATGGAAAATTTGATCTTGGACTCTATCAGCAGGCGTTAAAGGCTCAGGGATTAACCGTTGAGGGATTTGAGCAGCAGATGCGGGCCGATCTGATGATTGAGGTACTTCCTGCCGCCATTGCAGGAACCACAATTGTTCCACGGTCGGTTGCCAAGCGGCTTGCCCAAGGCGCACTTGAAACACGCTCAGTTCGAATTCGCAGATTCTCGGCCAGCGAACTCCTCGCGGCGATTGTGGTCTCCGATGCTGAGATCGACACCTTCTATCAGGCGAATCTCAATCAATTTCAGACCCCAGAGGAAATTGATATCTCCCTGGTTGCTTTTTCAAAGCCGGGGTCGGCCGATTCAGTTGAACTGTTTTCAAATCTTGTTTACGAGCAGTCCGATACCCTCGAGCCAGCGGCGAAGAAATTGAACCTTCCCGTCCAATCGATTCAAGGCGTACGTCGACAAGGTCTGCCCGCTGAGAGGGTGGGGAAACTTGCGCCGGAGTTACAGCGGGTTATCTCAAATCCAAAATTTCTTCAGGCAGTGTTTAGTACTGACACCTTGGTGAATAAGCGTAACACCGAGGCTGTAGAGATTGCCCCGGGTCTTCTTGCGAGTGCGCGGGTCGTTGCTCACCGACCGGCAGCACCAATTGCACTTGCGACGGTGAGAACTCAGGTTGAGCAGCAGCTTCGCAGCAATAAAGCGCTTGAGAAGGCGACTCAGTCAGCCCAAGAGGCATTTAATGCGGCAACCAAGGTTTCTTCCGTGGAACTGGCGTCTTTTGCAGGGCTCTCCACCACCCAGACGGTGAGCAGGGCGGGATCGCAGAATTCTGCTGTTGAGGTACAGAAAACCACTCCAGCAAATTCTAAGGCCGCACCTGGGAACCAGAAGGCCACATTAGCAAAGCAAAAGCTTTCTAAAGAGGCGCCAGCGAGAGAGATTCCATCAGAGGTTTTATCTGCGATATTCTCAGCCGAGCTCAAGGCTGCTCCAAAGCTCGTTGTGGTGCCTGCTTCTGCGCGCACCGAGGCGGCGTGGCTGATCGTCATTGAGTCTTCTCAGGTTCCGGCAGTTGATTCTGCTGAGGTCAAAGATCTCGCGGGACGCGAGTTCTCCCGCTTGTTGCAAGCAAGCCTTCAAGATGGTCTTGATCGCTGGGTAGCGATGCGAAGGGAAGTCGTCGGGGTTAAGCTCTACCCCGAGAAGGTGGCCAAGTCTGAAACCCGTTGAGCCTGGAGATAACCGGCGTAGTTTTTCTGCATAGACCGTTTATAGCTTGGGTCATAGTGGTCAACCAATAGTCTCTCGACGAGTTCTCCCCATTTCCTCTCCTCAATCAATCGGCACCAATGGGTCAGTCGATCGGCTCCGACCAGAGGCTTAAGACGCGCGAGTTGAGAGACTAGATAGTCCGGCTGGTCAAAAAAGTGGGCGTATTCCTCGCAGAGAAACTGAACCCTCTGGCTAACGGGTGTCACAAGCTCGATACAGGGGCTTGCACGCATTTTATCGATGAGTCCACCGGGTAATTGAACTGCGCCAATTTTTCGACTCTCGGACTCAACGTAAATGGGCTGGTCTGTATTAAAGTTTCGAAGGGTGTACCAGAGGAGTGTCTCAAAGCGCTTCTGCGAGGGCTGCACCCCGCTGGGCTCCGTACCGAGTAACGATCCCCGGTGATGGGCGAGGGCCTCAAGGTCGAGAACCTGTCGACCCCTTGCCGCAAGCTGTCTAAGGAATCGGCTCTTTCCCGACCCCGTCACCCCACAGATCACGCGAAATGTAAATGGCTCGCACAGCAGTTCTAGCTCAGAGATTACTTTTCTCCGAAATGCACTATAGCCACCCGTCAAGAGGCCTACCTTCCAGCCGATGCGAGACAGAACGGTGGCCATTGCATGACTGCGATTGCCACCACGCCAACAATAGATCAGGGGTCGCCATTGTCGGTGTCGATCATGGAACTGGGTTTCAAGGGCGATTGCGATATTGCGCGCCACGAGTGATGCTCCCATCCTCTTGGCCTCAAATGCAGAGGAAGCGTAGAGGGTGCCGATTCGAATTCGTTCGTCGTTTCTGAGTACCGGACTATTGGTCGCACCCGGGATGCAATCGAGGGCCCATTCGTCAGGTGAGCGGACATCGATCACCTCATCAAAAGATTCCCATTGATTAAGAAACTCATCAATCGAGAGATTCATGAGGGATCGAATAGATTTCGGCTAGCGGCTTGCCGATAATGCGATCGCACGCTTGACGGCGGGGCGTTTTTCAATGGATTGATACCAACGCAGAACATTTGGATAGTCGGCAAGATCAATACCCTGCCTCTCATGGGAACGCGCCCAGGGCCAGGTCGCAATGTCGGCAATCGAGTACTCCGACGAGCCAAGAAATTTTGACTTACTCAGACGCTGATTAATGACCCCATAAAGTCTTTTCGCTTCATTCGTGTAGCGGTTGATACCGTACGGGATTTTCTCAGGAGCAAAGACCCGAAAGTGATGGGCCTGTCCGAGCATCGGGCCAAAGCCTCCCATTTGAAACATAAGCCACTGCAGCACGTTAAATCGTTCGCGATCGGTTTGACCTAATAGCTGCCCCGTTTTACTCGCCAGATAGACGAGGATCGCACCGGATTCAAAGACGCTATAGGGTTTCTGATCTGGGCCATTCGAATCAACGATCGCAGGAATCTTGTTGTTCGGGCTGATTTTTAGAAAATCCGGCGCGAACTGCTCATTTGTCTGGATGTTGACTGAGACCGTTTCATAGGCGAGACCGGTCTCTTCGAGCATGATCTGCACTTTATGTCCGTTTGGGGTGGGCCAGGTGTAGAGGGTAATCATTGGTGGGGTCTCCATGGGTGCTGGTTCAGGGATTCTTTTGAAACAACAAAAACATTATCGGACTGTTCTTCGGTCTGAATCCAGGTCACGGGTAGCCCTGAAAATTCTTGCTGAATCAATTGTTCGAGTGCCCGGCGCTCGTGACCAATCTCAATCAGAAGCAATCCCTGTGGCGCGAGAAATTGGTCTGCTTTCGCCAATATTCGTCTCACAATAGCCATTCCATCATCCTCAGCGATTAACGCTATTTTAGGCTCATGGTGAAATTCTGGGGGCAGATCCAAATTTTTACGCTCCGGGACATAGGGCGGGTTCGAGATAATGATATCGAACTGATGCCTGGGGGTGAGGCTCTCGAATACATCCGAATTAATCCATTGAATTCGCTTCTCGAACCCGTAGGACTTGCTATTCATTTGGGCGACATCAAGCGCATCTCGGCTGATGTCTGTTGCTGTCACCGTTGCAAGCGGAAATTGATCGGCCATCATAATTGCTAAGCATCCCGATCCCGTGCAGAGATCAAGACAGGCATCAATGGGCTGATTAGAGGGTCGCCAAGGCTGAAAATGGTTCATGATGAGCTCTGCAATGAACGATCGAGGGATGATGACTCTCGAGTCAACGCTAAATGCGTAGCCCTTTAGCCAGGCCTCTCCCGTCAGATAAGCGGCGGGGAGACGCTCCTGAATTCGTCGCGAGAAAAAATTCTGAACCGTCTCAATCTGCTGGGCGTTGCAGGGCTCTGATTCGATCTCGATGGGACTATCAACAGGCAGATCTAGGGCGGCAAGTGTGAGCCAGCGGGCTTCATCCCATGCGGTGTTGGTCCCTTGACCAAAAGCAAGTGCGGCGGCGATAAACTGGGTCTCCCCTTCGGCGATCAGATCACCAATTCGCATCGCGTGTTTCTTGGTGCGGTCTTAATGGGGTACCAGTAGTGCACGAATCGCATGCTCATAGATAGCGCTTAGTGGCTCGAGATCGGCGACTGCAATGCGTTCATCTATCTGATGAATGGTCTGATTGGGCGGCCCGAATTCAATGACTTCACGGCAATGCTTTGCAATGAAACGTCCATCGGATGTCCCACCGGTCGTTGAGAGTGCTGCAGTCTGCCCAGTCACCTCCGCAATCGCCGCGGACATTGCGTTGCAGAGTTTGCCCGGTGCGGTAAGGTAGGGATCGCCACCGAGTGTCCATTCCACGTGAAATGTTAGGCCATGGCGACTCAGAACTTTTTCAAGGCGTGACTTGAGATCTTCGGGGGAACTGACGCTACCAAAGCGAAAGTTGAAATGGGCGCGTAGCTCACCGGGAATAACATTCGTGGCACCGGTGCCCGCATTGAGGTTGGAGACCTGCCAGGTGGTGGGTGGAAAGTAGGTATTGCCGTCGTCCCATTGGATTTCAGCGAGTTCAGCAAGCGCTGGCGCAAACAGGTGGATGGGATTGATGGCCTGATGAGGGTAGGCGATGTGGCCTTGCTTACCCTGGATCACAAGACTGCCAGAGAGGGTGCCACGGCGTCCATTTTTTATCATGTCGCCGAGATGCTCAACGCTGGTTGGTTCTCCAATAATGCAATAGTTTAAGAGCTCTCCGCGATGGGCTAACTCACGAACAACCTGAACCGTTCCATCGATTGCAGGCCCTTCTTCATCAGAGGTAATAAGGTAGGCCAGACGCCCCGGGAAGACGGGACTGGTTGCAATGAAACGTTCGGTCGCCGTGATGAACGCTGCGATGGATGATTTCATGTCGGCTGCACCACGGCCGTAGAGCATTCCATGCGATTCATTTGCAGCAAAGGGAGGCTGTGACCATTTGGTCAGGGGCCCTGTGGGGACCACATCGGTGTGGCCGGCTAGTACAAGGGTTGGGCCGGGCTGACCGCCTTCGCGGACCGCCCAGAGATTCGTCACCCCACCAAAGCGAAGGAACTCAACCTCAAAGCCCAGAGGCTTTAAACGCTGGGCGATGAGATCGCAGCAGCCAGCATCATTCGGAGTCACTGACTCTTTTTGAATCAGGGTGCGCGCCAGTTCGAGCGTGTGGTTTAGGGCCATTGTTGATCCGTATCTTCGAGAGAATTACAGAGAAAAACCTAGCCAAACAGATTGCGATAAAGGGGTTCAGAGAACCCGACCGAGATCTTCTCACCGAACTCTAATATGGGCCGTTTAACCAGGAGGGGGTGGGCCAGCATCACCTCTGCCGCCGTATGCTGGTCAACGATCTGTGCACGAACATGGGCATCGAGTTGACGCCAGGTCAGCCCGCGTCGGTTCAAGAGTGCATCCCAAGGCAGATGGGTCAGCCAGCGATCGAGGGTTGTCGAATCGAGCCCCGCCTTTTTAAAGTCAACGAATTCAAGCTCCTGACCGTTTGTCTTTAACCAAGCACGGGCGGCCCGAACCTGATCACAGTTTGGGATTCCGTAGAGCCGAATATCGGGCTGCTTGGTCAAGATTTAATCGCCTCGAAGTAAATCGTTAATGGCAGTTTTGGCGCGGGTCTGTGCGTCCACACGTTTGACGATGACTGCGCAGGCGAGTGCGTAGCGTCCATCTGCCGAGGGGAGGCTACCGGGTACCACGACGGCGCCGGCTGGGACTCGACCGTAGGTGACTTCGCCGGTTTGGCGATCGAATATCTTGGTCGACTGCCCAATGAATACGCCCATCGAGAGCACCGCATTCTCTTCGACAATGACACCCTCGACAACCTCACTGCGCGCGCCGATAAAGCAGTTGTCTTCAATAATGGTGGGGTTCGCCTGCAGTGGTTCGAGGACACCACCGATTCCAACGCCGCCCGAGAGGTGGACATTTTTTCCAATCTGCGCACACGAGCCCACTGTCGCCCAGGTGTCGACCATCGTGCCGTCGTCAACATAGGCGCCGATATTGACGTAAGAGGGCATCAGTACAACGTTCTTTCCAATAAACGCCCCGTGCCGAGCACTGGCGGGGGGCACTACGCGAAACCCTGCTGCTTTAAAGTCGGTATCGGAGTATTTCGCGAATTTCGATTCCACTTTGTCGTAGAAACGAAGGCTGCCGGATTCCATTGGCGCGTTGTCGCGCAGTCGAAAACTCAACAGAACAGCTTTCTTAATCCATTGGTGGGTGATCCAGTCTGAGCCCGTTTTCTCGGCCACTCTGAGGTCGCCCTGATCGAGACTCTGGAGGATCGTGGCGACGGCATCTCGGATTTCCGTCGGAGCATTGTTGGGAGCAAGCGTTGTCCGGGTCTCCCAGGCGGCGTCAATCGCAGCGCTGAGTTGATCCTTGGTCTGGGCGTTCAGGCTCATGAGTTCATCTTTCTCGAGAAGAATTAAGTCGCGGTCATTGGGGACTGCGCTGTAAATCCGGGGAGGTCCACCCTCGGCTGGGGACTCCAGGTCTTCGCACGGTGTTCGGCGATCACGGTCGTATAAATCCCGCCACGGACATACCACTTTGCGGTGAGCCGCATAAACCGGGGTTTGGTGGCGGCAACGAGTTCCGACAAAATCCTATTGGTGACAGCCTCATGAAAGGCACCCTCGTTTCGGAAAGACCACATGTAGAGTTTTAGCGCCTTGAGTTCAAGGTTTTTTTTCTCGGGGACGTAATCAAGGCTGAGATGCGCAAAATCGGGCTGGCCGGTGAGGGGGCATAGGCAGGTAAATTCCGGGATCTCGATGTGCACAAGATAGTCCCGCGCCGGTTCGGGATTGGGGAAAGTATCGAGCGTTTTTCTTGGTCGGGTGGTCATGTTCGGGGGGTCTCAGACTCGGCGATAAAGAGGGGGTGATAAAGGTTAATTAAACGAAGTTGACGTTTTTTAGCTGGTTTTTCAAGGAAAAATTCGCCTGTTTCCTGGGTGATATTATAGCCCGTGTCCTAAGTGATGGACCGAAGCCCCCAGTTTCCCCTATCGTGACCCGTTATTGACCGAACAACGACCTGAACAAGGCCCTCTTCTGTGCGACTGTCTTACTTAAAACTCTCTGGCTTTAAATCCTTTGTGGACCCGACGACCCTTCACTTTCCCGGGGAGTTGGTCGGTATCGTTGGCCCTAACGGCTGCGGAAAGTCCAATGTTATTGACGCGGTTCGATGGGTTTTGGGCGAGTCAAAGGCTTCTGAGCTGCGCGGAGAGTCGATGCAAGACGTCATCTTCAGTGGGTCAGGAACTCGGAAGGCTTCGGGTCGGGCAAGCGTCGAACTGGTGTTTGAGAATGCAGACGGGCGGGTCACGGGCCCCTGGGGTCAGTATTCTGAGATCGCGGTGAAACGCATCTTGACCCGCGATGGCCAGTCCACCTACTGGATTAACAATCAGGCCGTGCGTAGAAAAGATGTTTACGACGTGTTCATGGGCACGGGTCTTGGGCCGAGGGCCTACGCCATCATCGGCCAAGGAATGATTTCACGCGTGATTGAATCCCGGCCCGAAGAACTTCGGGTTTTTCTTGAAGAGGCTGCGGGTGTTTCGAAGTATCGCGAGCGGCGTCGGGAGACGGAAGGCCGGTTATCCGATACCCGAGAGAATCTCGCGCGGATTGAAGATATTCGCCTTGAGCTTGAGGGTCAGATTGCGAAGCTCGAGCAACAGGCGGAGGTTGCGCAGCGTTATAGCGAACTCACAACGCGGCGGGATGAAAATCAGCGCTGGCTCTGGTGGACGCGTCGCGAGGAGTATGTTCAGAGCCTTGAGAAGTTAAGTCTGAAGCGAAAGGAGACCGAACTCCAGATCGAGTCGCAAAATGCGAGTCTGCGTGGAGTTGAACGTGAGATCGAGGAGACTCGGAGCGCCTATCACGAGGCAACCGATGCTGTCCACGATGCACAGCAGGCCTTGTTTGACACCAACACCGAGATTGCGCGAATCGAGAGTGAACAGCGGCGGCTGCGTGAAAATCGAGATCGTGCCGTCATAAGTAAAGAGCAGGCGTTAACGGTGATTGAGACGGAGTCGCTGATTCAGACTGAGGGCGAGTCGCGCCGAATTGTTGATCAAGAGGCCGCGACGCTGGCAGAGCTCAATCTCACTGAAAGGCGTCAGGCGCTTGACCAATTGAACGCTGCAATTGCACCCCTTGAGCAGACCTTAACCTCGCGCAACGAGACCCTCGCGTTGGCACAGGCCAACGTGGCGGCAGCCCATTCCGAGCGGCGTGCCTTGTCGGACCGGCAGTCTGATTTATCGCTACGAATTCGGCGGATTGAAGAGAAAATTAGCGAGCAGGATCGCGAGCGAATCTCGATCGAGCGGGTTGATCCGACAGCAAAATCACTCATCGCGAATCAGCGCAGTGAGGCTTTGCAGGCGGCCAAGGCCGCTCGAGAGCAGTTGACGAGTGCCGAGTCCGCGATTGACACGGCAGGCCGTGAGCGCGATGAGATCTCGACGGAATTGCAGCAGGCAAGAGAGGCGCTTGCCCATTTAAATGCGCTCGCTGAGGCGTTGAAGACGATTCAGGCGCAGATTGATTCGAAGGATGAACTCAGGCCCTGGCTGTCGCGCCAGGGAATGGAGTCGCGCCCCCGTCTGTGGGAGAGCGTTAAGGTCAAAGAGGGCTGGCAGACTGCGGTTGAGGCTGCGCTTGCCGATCGGATTGGCGCTGTTGAGATCGGGTCTCTCGGGCAGGCTGCTAGCTTTGCGGCCGATGCGCCCCCTGCGCGACTCACGCTGTTCTCCGCAGAGGCGGCAACGGGCAAGCGTCTTGGCGTTGACAGTCTTGCCCAGCAAATCCAGGGCGATGGCCCAATCGCTCAAGTGGTGAAAGAGTGGCTATCCGACTATCGATGCGCGGAGAACTTACAAGAGGCGATCGCAAAAACGTCGGGTGCGACAGATTGCTGGATTACAAAGGAGGGCCACATGGCGAGCCGTGGCGTGGTTCGTTTCTACGCGGCTGAGGATCAGCAGGCGGGAATCCTGGCCCGTCGAGCCAAGATTGAACAACTCGAGACGGGGCTTCGCGCTCAGCAACTCGTTGTCGATGAGACTGCAGTGTCACTTCAGCGCGCCGACGCCGTTTTTGCAGAGCGTAAGCAGGCAGTCAGCAGCCTGCGTGAGCGGGCTCAGAGCCTTCAGGCGCGTGCGCATGAGTTGGAGCTTGCCGAACTTCGTTTAGATGAAAAGATTCAGCGTTTAACGACACAAGATACGGCCCTTGAGGCCTCGCTCGCAGTGCTTCGCAAAGAGTTGATTGACCTACAGGGGGAAAACGCACAAGTGGTGGGTGCGTCGGAGGAGGCCGAGCAGCGGCTTTCGGGTCAGACCCAAGAGGCTGAGCGCCAAAAAGAGATGCAGGAGAATCAGGCGCAGGAGGTCCAGCAAGCCCGGGAGGCCTTCCAGACCGCCGATCGGGGTCTCCAAGAGGCGCAGATGGCGCAGCGTCTTGCCCAAGAGCAGGCGCGTGTTTTCGAAGAGAGAATGCGTGAGTCGCTCCAGCGTCTCGAGGAGGCCAAGCAACGGCTTGCCGCCGCCGAACAGGAGCTCGCCGAGGTTCAACAGGCGCTTGACTCGAGTGATTTGCAGCCCTTGCTTGCGCAGCGCGTTGCCTGCGAGGCCTCGGTTGCCGAGATTCGGGAGCGTGCCGATCAGCTGGGCCAAAGAGTGCGCGAGCTTGAGGAGAATCGAATCACGATAGAGCGTGCTCTGGAGCCTCTTCGGGCTGTCGTTGCCCAGGCAGATGCGGATGCCTCTGGCGCACGGGTGGGTATCGAGCAGATTGATGAGCAGATGGCAGATCATGGTCTTAGTGGCGCGGTGATTGGGGAGGAGATTGCCGCTCAGTTTCCGGATTCGAAATGGCCCAAGCCCTCCGGCCTGCACAGTGAGGTGCAACGACTATCGAAAGAGATCGAGGCCATGGGGCCGGTCAATCTTGCAGCACTTTCTGAGGTGGAGCAGTCCCGAGAGCGTAAACAATTTCTCGACTCTCAGGCAACGGATCTGCTGTCAGCAGTGGAGACTCTCGAGGATGCGATTCGGAAAATTGATCGCGAAACACGTGCCTTACTTCAGGATACTTTTGACAGCGTGAACCAGAATTTTGGGCAGCTCTTTCCGCGCCTATTCGGTGGCGGTGAGGCGAGGCTTCTGATGACGGGTGAGGAGATTCTTGATTGTGGCGTTCAGGTTATGGCGCAGCCCCCGGGTAAGCGCAATACGTCAATTCATCTGCTCTCGGGTGGCGAGAAGGCGTTGACAGCCACCGCACTGGTCTTCGCGTTATTCCAGCTCAATCCTGCGCCTTTTTGCCTGCTCGACGAGGTTGATGCACCGCTTGACGATCCAAATACCGAGCGTTTCTGTAACCTCGTGCGGCATATGTCAGAGTCCACACAGTTTGTTTTCATTACCCACAATAAAATTGCTATGGAGATGGCCCAGCACTTAATGGGGGTCACAATGCAAGAGCAAGGCGTTTCGCGGATCGTTGCGGTTGACCTTGACGCCGCGAACGCGATTGTCCAAGAGGCTGCATGACCGATTTACAGCTTGCGATCTCGGCGCTGGCCGCGATCGCGGTGCTGTGGGTGGTCGTCTTTAATTTTCGCGAATGGCGTCGGACCAAGGAGTTAATGCCCCAGCGCACGGAGCCGACCCGGATTGAGCCTGATGATCTCCATCACCAGGAGATGCCATTTGATGCCTATAGTCTCGAGACGTTAGATCACCGTCGCCGTGAATCGGGGGATGAGGGGTCTCGTCTCCTGCCAACGGCGTTATCGGATGCGATCGCGGAATTGCGCTGGCCAACCCCGATTGCGGCAGCCCGAGTGTTGCAGTCACTGCGCGGCTGGCGCCATGTCGGCTCAAAGCCCTTGTCCTTCGGCTGGCGTTCATCGCAGGGGGAAGCGCCCAGCCCCGAGCCTTGCGCCGATCAGATTATTGGATTGCAGGCCGGTATTTTGTTGGCGACTCGTAGCGGCCCTCTGCATGCAATGGAATATTCCGAATGGCAGTCTCAGCTGACAGAATTGGCGGCAGCACTGGGTGGTCAGCTGGAGATTCCGGCGATGTCCGATGTCCTCCTCCGGGCGCGTGCGCTCGATTTGCAGTGCGCGGCTGTCGATGCTCAGCTGAGTCTGAGTGTGAAAGCGCATGAGGTACTCTCCTCTGATCGACTTCAGAGCGCAGCCCAGACGGCCGGTTTAGAACTGAGGGGAGAGTCGCGATTTGCAATGGGGCCCCTGCACGAGCAACGTTTTGCCGTATTTCCTGGAGATGGCGGCGATAATTTAATTCTATTGTTGGATGTTCCACGCACACGTGATCCCGAAGTTGCTTTTGAGCAAATGTGCAAGACCGCCGCACGACTGGCGGATACTTTGGATGGCGAGATGACCGATGAGGCGGGCCGTGTGCTCGGCGCCCGAGATCTCGAGCTGATCATGACGCAGATCCGCACGCGTGTTGAACAGATGGAGGCACTTGGAATAATTCCTGGCTCAACAGTTGCCCAGCGATTGTTTCTATGACCCCGTCAGTCGGACTCGGCATCGTGAGCCGGATTGAGAAGCTTCGGGCAGAAATTACATTTCATCAGCGGGCGTATCATCAAGAAGACTCTCCAGTCATTACCGATGCGCAATATGACGCCTTGGTAAGGGAGTTGCAGAGGCTTGAGTCTGATCATCCAGAGCTTGCACCCGGACGCTCGCCTATCGATCAGGTAGGCTTTTCGCCAAAGCGTGAGTTTCGCGAGGTGATCCA
>Ga0172373_10001974_pt1 | contig 32265 bp, 25 predicted proteins | sample Lak10m_2_FD_114546 | JGI IMG/M metagenome (GOLD analysis project Ga0172373, IMG submission 114546) | Freshwater microbial communities from Kabuno Bay, South-Kivu, Congo - kab_092012_10m | ecosystem: Environmental > Aquatic > Freshwater > Lake | place: Democratic Republic of the Congo...
CAATCAACCGACCGCTTCTCAAACTGTTCTTCTCTCAGTCATGCCAACTCCTCTTACATCATGATATTGAAATGCTGCATTTTTTAGGGCAGTTATTTAGGAGAAGCAATGGATTTTAAAAGATGAAAGGGTGATTCCTTCTGCAGGTGAAGAGCAAAAACCATATTATATTGTTCAGCTTTTTAAAAAGAGAGAAGAAGAAAGAACTGTCAATTTAGTAAAATCTCTTACTCAACGGCACATTGTTGCCTATGATGGGTTTGATCTCCAAGCGGCTCTTATCATTTTTCCACAGTTTGATGCAAAAGCGATGGTTTATGGATTGGGGCGATGGGAAACCTTATTAACTCCACATTGTGTTGTCCCTCAATGGGGGTTGCGTATGGTAACATCTGGCCAAATATGTAATCCGAGTAAAATAAAAGGCCTGCATGCAGATCATTTTAGAACGTCCAACCCATTTTCAAGGCGAGAAAAAGTCGCAGCTCTGCAACCCATAGAAGTGTTTGGACTAGAAATAGGATCTGAAGAGTTAAAAACAGTTGCTTTGATGCCTAATAAGTCTTTCAAAACAGCTCATGTGCTTGAAGGAACAGACCATCTTAAGTTTACAGTGAATCCTTCGGAAACGGCAACTCTCCAAGAAACTCTCCTTTCCTTACAAACAATCGCAACATATTTCATGAATTTAACGAATGACCCTCATTTTCATGTTCATAGTCGGATGAGAGAGTTTATCGACGATGAAGTTAAAGACGCTCCACTGCTTGTGGCTCTCGACCAACGCTTACAAAATTTATTGAGGACGCCCAATGGAAGTGAGCTCTTGTTTCTTCATGATGTCTTATGGCGAGAAATGAAAAGTAAGAAACTACGGTTTGGAGGAGACAAAAAACGTTCTGCCTTGGAAGTCCTTACTCAGCTTCCTGCTTCCACTCCTGTTCCTCAAACAATTCAAGTCTGGAAACCTAGACTCAAGGCTCCTAAAGAATTTGATATTCGACGAATTTTCTATTCTTTGCCTATAGAACATGAAGGAAAATTTTATAGATTTGATCGTAGGCATTGGTACCAGGTAGACGACTCTCGCTTTGAAGGCATTAAGAGAATATTGCGAACCACGAAGAAACCTAGCTCTAGTTTGCATTTGCCTGACTATTCAGTGGAAGATACGCAGCGATCAGCAGAAGGAAAAAAGGCTGACTATAAAGAGGCAAAATATAATTTAAGAGCAGCGGGAGAAGTTAAAAAACAGCTAGGATGGAATGCTATTCTTTTAGATAGAATCAATGTTTCTTTGGGGGAAGGGCATCACATATTTGAGTTCGCTGATTTGTTAATTGCCCATGATAATACTTTTTATATTGTGCACGTTAAAAGAGTGGCAGCTTCTGACTTGAGCCACCATCGAGAACAAGTAGAACGTTCCGCTGATTTCTTAGCGACGGAATTAACAAAAAAAGCCGCACATACTCTTTTCCTTCAAGGAACCATAAACGGGCTTTATGAAAAGAATGGGCTATCTATCACGAAAGATAAGAAACAAGGAAAAAGAATCACAAAAGGTCACCTTTTTTTAGACTATTACGCTAGCCCTTCAAGACCTCAAGATTTTCTTTTAGCTTTATCAACGCTAGAATTAATAAATACCCCATTTTCAAATTTTCCACAGCATGTTTTTCGATTAGTGGACAAGGAATTTTTCAGAGATTATCCGTCCGAACTTGCCTCAGCTCTTGATGCGCTCTTTGATTGCATCTCTCATAAGAAAGCGCATCTTCCTGATAATGAAATAGAAGAATTTTTAAATGCTGTAAAACAAGGAGTTATGGCTCGGCAGCTTTTGTTTTCTCAAGGTCCACTTAAAAAGTCAGACCTCAAAAAAATTAAGATTGTTTTAGCCGTTATTGATGACAGGGGTGTGAACACCACTCTAAAAGGTAAAGAGCCAAATGCGCAACGAGCTATTTTTAAAAATCAAGATCTTTGGGGACTTGATCGGACACGCACGGTAGTTGAAAAGACAGGATTAGGCTTTTCTTTGATGGTCATCAATGAAAATGCTACGGAAGCTGAGGATGCTTTTGGCCCCATTATAAAAAAAGAATGGAAAGAGAAGTTTTTAGAGATGTCGGGGGATGAGCCTGAAGGACTGTTTTCCCCTTTTGTCATCAAAACTGAGCCTTCTGGGTCATCTGTCCAACCTCTAGCTCAACGTACCCAGAAAGATTTAAAAAGTCTCTTTGAGGCAACAACACTAGCCTCAGCAACACTTGATGTGAGTACCGTCCAAAAGTTGCAATTTCTTTGGGCGCAAGATCAGACTCTTCATGAATATTACGCTACCCCTACTGTAGGAGACGGGGATTGTTTTTTTCATGCGGCCTTTACTGAGCCCGGAGAGTCTTTCGATGTTGTTCAAGCTAAAGCTGCCGTGATGAGAGCCCAACTGTGTGACGCCATTCAACAAGGCCATCATGTGGATAATTTAAGAAATCTTGTTTATGAGCATTACAAAGGCTTATTAGCTGATAATGAAAATCATCCAGAAATACCAGAAAGCATTAAACGTTATATGCGTGAGAAAAATGAATACGCATCAATGTACAATAACATGCAACGCTTTGGCATTTCGGTTGAGGCTATTCCTCAACCAGAAGTCAGATTCTCAGAGGAATTAGTTAAAGCTCTTGTTGTCCCGGATCATATTAAAATTTATATGGAACGTTTTCGTAGGGTTGGCGGGTATCAAACCTATATCCCCTTTCGCCCTGACGGTGCATGCCCTGCAAGCTTACTTGCTACTATAGGCCAAAAAAGGATTAATATTTTCACTTTTAATACAACTGAGGGGAAACTTCAGCTTCACAAAACTGCTGGAACAGTGGGACCACTTGTTAATATTTTACATGTCGACAATCACTTTGTGAGGCTTTATCTCCCTGTTGAAGGTGAAAATTCTCTACATCAATGTGAGCAGATATGGAAGAATTATTTACAATATGGCAATAAATAGTTTTTTATTATACAAAATGTCATATATTATAATATTATTGTGTTAAAAACATGTGATGATTAGGATAAAGAACAACAAAAAAGGCTTTAAGAAAGAATAAAAAAATATCAATAGCAATCCATACGGTTTAACTTTTTCATACGCGTATGACTTCATATTTTTCTTTTGTTTAGTGAACGGGCCACCTTCATTCTTTGGATTAGATTACCTACACACAACCTAATGAGCCAAATTAAATTGAAAAAACGTGAAGACATCCTAACAGGTGAGAAAATTTTTCTTCTGGTGACAATCTGGAGACAATGATTAATCTACGTTTTAGACGATCTTTTAGAAATCCTTGAAAACCCTGGTGCCGGATGTCGGAATCGAACCAACGACCTACTGATTACAAATCAGTTGCTCTACCAGCTGAGCTAATCCGGCTTTGTCTTAGGCTTATAATCTAAATGATTTTAAAGGCCAAGTCAAAAATAAGGATGTGCCCTCATGATTTACGCCATCTGAACACGCTGGGTCCTCTGAAGAGTGTTGATAACACTTACAGCCACATAGAAAAGAGGTGTGCTACAGACAGAAAAAAACAATTTGAATAAGTAGCTGTTGATGATCAGGGAACTCATATGATCTGCAGGCAACACACTAAAGAGTGTCATAAAACTAATGACAATGACAGTGTCTACAAACAAAGAAATAGCTGTACTTCCATTGTTTCTTACCCACAACCATTTTCCTTTTGTCACCCTCCGTATCCACAGGTAAAGAGTAATATCGACACTCTGCGCTACATAACAGGCGATAATTGATCCACCAAAAGCCACACTATAAAGACCAAAGACCTTATGAAAGGTAGCACTATCAATCTTTGACCACGCCGTTGCTTCCAAATGATCCATCCCAAAAATGACGCCAGCAATCAAAATATTCATAAAAATAGCAAGTCGGACACAGAAAGTGGCCTTTTCCTTGCCGTAAAACTCTGTGATGAGATCCGTGAGTAAAAACGTGAGCGGATACAAGATAGCTCCCACAGAAAGCTCAAACACATGAAAAGGTAAAAGGGGCAAACAGACAAATTTTTGATATATTAAGTTGCCGACAACAACTAAAACAGTAAACAATGCACATAGGATTGTATAAATATTATCCGCCATAAACATATCCCTATTTTTTATATCATGTTTAAGAAATATTTTATTATTCTATATCTCTTTTTCAAGGGTACATCCAATCCATTTTTGAAAAATACAACTCTTCGTTAACCATTAGATAACCCTTATATGCCTATAACATTAATCATAGATGCCTTGAAAGGATACCCATGCTAGGCCATTTTGTTTACACTTTACATCCTCTGCTTCTTGCTGCTCTTGTTTTAGGAGGAACGCTCTGTGTCTCTTTTCTATGCATCCTGTGTTGTCGACGCTTTATAAAAATTGCCTACTCCGAAGCCACTGAGTTTAAAATAGAAACCTATAGCGATGCTTTTGGAGTAGCTTTTGCTATCTTCTTGGGTCTGATCATTGTCAACGCCTGGAGCTCTTATGATCAAACAGATAACATCCTGCGAGATGAGACAAATTATCTAAATGATTTTTTTAAATTATCACAGTATGTCAATGAGGCAGAAAAAAAAGAATTAAGAGAAAACTTAAAACAGTATGTAACGTCCGTCATTAACGATGAATGGTCTCTTCTTCCACAAGGAGAGCATAGCAAAAAGGCAGGGTCTTATCTTTTTCACGCCCTTGATATTATTTATAAGTACACCCCGTCTAATAAAGAAGAAGAATTTATTCGCTCCGAGTTAAACAGGATCACGACTCATTTGACCGAAAAAAGACGCTTACGAAACATAAATGCAGAATCATCTGTAACACCCATCATGTGGATTATTTTAATCTCTTGTAATGTCATCGCCTTTTTTATTCTTGGATTAGCCGTACAAGGATCACTTATGTTTCATGTGCTTTTGCAAAGCTTATACGCTTTCGGCATAGGACTGATGATCCTCCTGGTTATTATTCTCGATCGTCCTTTTTATTATGGAATGTATTATGGGGGAGGAATTACGTATGAACACTTTGAAACGCTACTAGATGAATGGAACGGAGAAGAAAAACTAATAAGTTCACCTTAGCTTAATTCAAGCACGTTTTTTCACAGGCTAACTTTTCGTAGTATTTGACATCCTTAGCGTTATTGGTTGCAAGGATCAGCTTATCTTTCTCTTTGTCTTCAAACTCATTCTTAATAAAATCAAGGAGTTTTTCAAAATCCTGATCGACTGCTTGTAAGCATTCTTTTTTACTTTTATAGCCCGGACATTCTGGAGCAACAGCAAACGCCTGCAAAGGAAGGAGAAGAACTAGAAAAGCAAGGATATACATGGCTACCTTTTTTAAGAAACTATGGTCTTAAAAGCACGGTAGCAAAAAAACATTAAAAACTTCTTAAACGTAAAAAAGGGTCCCGAAGGACCCTTTTTAAAGAGATGAAAAGGGTCTCTTCTAGAAACCCATTCCGCCACCCATGCCCATACCATCCATATTAGGCATTGGTGCTTCTTTTTTCTCAGGCTTGTCCGCAACCATGGCTTCGGTTGTAATGAGAAGTCCTGCAACTGAAGCTGCATCTTGAAGAGCAATACGCACCACTTTTGTAGGGTCCACGATGCCTGCTTTTACAAGATCCGTGTACTCACCACTCTGCGCATTAAAGCCAAAGTTGGTATCTTTGCTTTCTAACAATTTTCCAACAACGATAGAGCCATCAACACCTGCGTTCACTGCAATTTGACGTGAAGGAGCTTGGAGCGCTTTACGAATAATTTCGACTCCAACGCGTTGGTCATCATTATGAGGTTTTACAGACTCAAGAGACTTAATGGCGTATAAAAGGGCCACACCACCACCAGCGACAATGCCTTCTTCAACGGCAGCACGTGTTGCATACATAGCGTCTTCCACACGGTCTTTACGCTCTTTCACCTCAATTTCGGTGACGCCACCCACACGGATAACAGCTACACCTCCTGCAAGCTTCGCAAGACGCTCTTGGAGTTTTTCACGGTCGTAATCGGAGCTACTTTCTTCGATTTGAGCCCGTAGCTGTGCACAACGTGCTTCAATATCTGCTTTCGCTCCAGCGCCATTAATGATGGTTGTGTCATCTTTTGTAATCACAACCTTTTTCGCCGTTCCAAGCATGCTAACGTTTACATTCTCAAGCTTAATGCCGATATCTTCGGAGATAAGCTGGCCACCGGTGACAGTCGCGATATCTTCGAGCATCGCCTTCCGACGATCTCCAAAGCCGGGTGCTTTTACAGCAGCCACTTTCAATCCTCCACGCAACTTGTTCACAACGAGGGTTGCAAGAGCTTCACCTTCCACATCTTCTGAAATGATGAGGAGAGGTCGTCCTGACTGAACAACGTTTTCAAGAACCGGAAGAAGAGGTTGTAATCCGCCAAGCTTCTTCTCATGAAGAAGGATATAAGGATTTTCCATCTCACAGACCATCTTTTCTGGATTGGTGACGAAGTAAGGAGAAAGGTATCCACGATCAAACTGCATTCCTTCAACCACATCGAGTTCTGTTTCAAGAGATTTTGCTTCTTCAACGGTAATGACGCCTTCGTTGCCAACCTTTTTCATGGCTTCTGCAATCATTTTACCGACTTCTTGTTCACCATTAGCAGAAATGGTTCCAACTTGCGCAATTTCCTCATTGGTTGCCACAGAACGGGAGCGCTTCTTCACGTCTTCAATAACCGCTTGCACAGCCATATCAATACCACGCTTAAGATCCATCGGATTCATTCCAGCAGCCACAGCCTTGACGCCTTCTTTGACGATGGCATGAGCCAAGACGGTTGCGGTTGTTGTACCATCACCTGCAATGTCAGAGGTTTTAGAAGCAACTTCGCGCACCATCTGCGCACCCATGTTTTCAAACTTATCGGAAAGCTCAATTTCCTTTGCAACAGAAACACCGTCTTTTGTGATACGGGGTGCTCCAAAGGATTTGTCTAGAATAACATTCCGTCCCTTTGGACCTAAGGTTACGCGTACTGCATCGGCCAAAACTTCAACACCACGGAGCATGCGCTCCCGGGCGTCTGCACTAAACTTTACTTCTTTCGCCATAATTTACCTTCCTTTCTTTTAAGAAACGATTCCCATGATGTCGGATTCTTTCATCACGAGATATTCTTCACCGTTAAACTTCACTTCCGTTCCGGACCACTTGCCAAAAAGAATACGATCTCCTGCCTTCACATCTAAAGGAATCACTTTTCCATCTTCGAGGCGGGTTCCGGATCCCACAGAGATCACCTCACCTTCCATCGGCTTTTCTTTGGCTGTATCGGGGATAATAATGCCACCGGCTGTTTTTTCTTCTTGCTCGATACGACGAACAAGAACGCGGTCATGTAATGGTCTAAATTTCATTTGTCTCTCCCTTCATGTTGGGACGTCAACGGGTTAAATTAGCACTCTCACCACGAGAGTGCTAAAATGTATAGCTGAGGGGGGTTGTCCTTGTCAACAAATATTCACCAAATGGACAATTGAGGAAAAAAAAGATGCTTTTTGCTCCAGAGTCATAGGAGGAGTGCTACTGGCTTGTCTTCATTTTTGGAGTATAGTAGCAGAAACAGTTAACGGTTGACACACGTCTACGATTTTCCCTTTATCATTCTAGACGAGTTCTAAAGGACAATCCGATTTTCTGAGTGATAATTTACCTTTTTTTAACTATTTTATGACATACTAAAAATAAGAGGGATTGTTGATTAAGGAAACTTAAACGCGGTCCCTCTTCCCTATTAAGGGAACAAACAGACCTGCCCCCTTTTTCTCCGCTTCTCTTTAAAAGTCATATCCAACTTTAAGAAGAGCTTCTCCTGAGTTCTGTCCGCTAAAGACCTGCCCACTGACATTGGCAATAAGATACGCTCCATTTCTAAATTGAGTCGTTAAAGAGACGCCAGGAGCAAATTGATTTCGCGCTTTGTTATCCCCTAAGACAGTTAAGGTTTGGGGTTGATTTACGAAACCTCCATTAAGGTCTGCTGGAGAAGAGCCAATAGGCTGCTTGCGCACAAATGCCAATTGAAGTGCCGGACGAAGAAGTGTTTCTCCACACACAAACGTTCGATAAAACTGGGCACCTATAGCTCCTCTAGCAAATTGCGAGGTCTTCGGCTTTATACTAAAGTTCAATCCGTTAGCTCCGCTCTCCGTATACCCATTTTCACGGACCACCATATAACTTGCCCCCACATAAGGTTGGACTGTCACCACAGGCATGTCACACGCATACCCGATTTCCGTATCCACAGAAAACTGATTCCCATAATGACTTTCCGTTGCTGATCGGTTGATGCCCGCAAAATTAATGGTTCGATTAGATCGATAGCGGTCCTGTCCTGCGATTACTTGCCCATCCACATACAGGCCTCGACTCATCCATGTCCCGTAAAGGCCGCCATAATAGCTATTCATATGACCATTCCCTCGAGCACTTTTCCACTTAAAGGGGGTCGTTGACAGACCCCCGAAGAACCCCACAAAAGTGTTTGGCATAATCTCATGATCTGCTCCCAAACTAAAGCCTCCTGTTTGACTCCGAAGGCCGACATTCCCATTGGAACTATTCTTTTCATGGATCTGCCCATAGGATTGGAACCATACGGAAGATTGCCCAAGCCTGATCCTTTGGCTCCCTGGCATTCCTGATCCTTCTGCTCCGTGAGGGGCTAGGAAAGAAAGAAGGCTTTTTTTGGGGCCCACTCTATTTTCTTGAATACGAGCAAAATTAAAGCCTTTTGACAACGTATCATTCACGAGCTTATAGAAAGAGGCTGCTCGTTTTGAGGACACGCCATCCAATTTCCGAAGTTCTCCTTCTAGGTGATGGGTTTCTCTCAAATACTGTTGTTGTAATTGAACGTTCTTCTCAACAAGTTCACTACTCAAAAAGGAGAGGAGTCCTGTTTCTCGATATTGAGATGGTTGAATTTGATCAAGAGCATTCGTAAGCCCCGCCACATTCCCCGTAAGAAGCATTCCATCCAGAAGTTGAATAATCTGCCCAAGATCGCTTGTGGTAGGAACTGTATCCGCAAACGTATCAAGATATCTCCCTGTGCGAGCCGCATTACTTGGATCGGCTGATCCGAACAGATCCACAAAATCCTGATGAGCCGCAGTAAGAATTCGCACAGTGTTTGGAAGATATTGTACGGTATACTTAACACGATTACTTGAAATAGTGCTGGCAAACTTACCTATAACACCCCGGTTGGCTGTGAGGATGGTATAGGGGGTCGATTTTAAGGCTTGTCGTGGTTTATCACTTATAACATCTAGTGTTCCTCCAAGGGTTGCCGTTCCACCCACATCAATAAGGTCTGACGTTCCATTTGGGTCTACTTCAGCCTCATACGTGGAAGTAGGGGTCATGGTATAGTTGCCTAGGATCGTTTGCGTTCCGATGGAATTTCCAGGTGCTATGGTTCCTTCAAGTATTAAGGAAGCCATTGTTCCATTACCCATAAGAGTAGCCCCAGGCGAAACAAAAACATCACTGTTTCGAACCGTCCCATTAAGAGCCACGGTTCCCTTTTTGATCGATGTTGCCCCTGTATAAGTTTGGTTTCCTGTCATGGTAAGCTTTCCAAGACCCTCAACTTCAACACCACCCGCCCCTGAAATCTGGCCTCCATAGGTAAGGTTTCCTCCAGCAGGAGGACTAAAGTCAAGTATCGTTGCAGGAGCCAAGTTAATCTCATTGGGAGCTGATTGCGTAAAAACAACCTCCCCTGCTTGTATGGACACAGGAGTTGTTAAAGAGGCGTAGTTCCCCGTCATCGTAAGAATTCCAGGCCCTGTTTTAACAAATCCTCGTCCTAGGATATTGCCTGAAAAAGTGGCTGCAGTTTGTTGGTCAAACACAAGAGCTGCATTGTTTTGGATCGTTGATGTCGTAAGGGTTAGAGCATCTCCAGTGAGGGTTCCTCCGTTAACGACAATCCCTCCCCCAAAAGAGTTGTTGGCATTGGTAATCTTTAGCTCCCCTAAACCGTCTTTTGTGAAAGGTCCAGACCCTGAGATCACACCAGAAAGGGTTACATTTTGGCCGTTTGTATCAAAGGTTCCCCCGCCTATATTCAAGGAAAAGGCACGGGCACTTGCAAACGCCCCAGTTGGCTTTAGAATCCCATGGTCAAAGGTGAAACTTCCTGTTCCGAGTTGGTTATCACGATCCACCACAAGGGTTGTTGCTGGGTCCGCAAGGGTTGCGCTCTTAAGAATAGTTCCTCCCGTATACGTATTGGCCCCGGGATTAGTTAAAAAAGTTGTGCCGCCCCCTTGAAGAGTCAAGAGACCAGGCCCTGTAATCAATCCAGAAAGGGTAAGTTGATTAGCAGGAGCAGTATTGCTTATGGTTCCTGCACCTTGAAGGGTAATTGTTTTATTGGTTGTAAAATTAGCAGCTATTGTGCGTAGTGCTCCATTGTCAAGAGTTACGTTACCCGTTCCTAATTGATCATTTCTTTGAACATTTAGAAGTGTATTTCCCGTAATAAGAGTGCCTCCACTATAGGTATTAGCAACTGGAGTGGTGAGACGGGCGAGCCCACCACCCCTAATGGTGAAAAGACCAGCTCCTTGAATCAATCCAGAAAATGTAGCCACTTGGCCGTTTGTATCAATGGTTCCACCTCCTGCATTCAAATTAAAGGTTCGAGCACTTATGAAACCCGAACCGAATTTAAAAATTCCGTTATCAAGGGTTACTGCATTTGCAGCAGCTCCTAATTGATCATTACGCTGAACAAGAAGAGTTGTAGGTGCAAGTGTTCCAAGAATCGAGGTCCCTCCACTATAGGTATTAGCAGCGAGTTGCTCTAGAGAGACGGTCCCCCCTCCTGTAATGAGCAAACCCGGTCCAGGAGGATTAATGGGATCATCTGTAATGGGTGCAGTAAACACAGCCACATTTCCTGGTCTACTGTTAATGGATCCTCCATTGGTTGAGAGTTGGATAGGAAAGGAAAAGGTTGTATTTGCATTATCGTCAAGCTTTCCGTCATCCATGAGCAAGAGATTTGTATTAAAAGTTCCCCCGGAATTAAGTGTAAGATTTGATCCCCCCTTGAGAATCGTACCATCCGAAAGAACTTCCAGATGAAACCCATTGTTTAAGACGAGAACCTGATCTAAGGTGAGCTGCTTGAGCTTCGATGTTCCAGCTTGCGTCCACTCTGTAGGGTCAAACCATACAGTCACACGGGATTTAGCAGGGGCAACATCTACAACATATATTTTTCCTGTGGTTGGCTCAACCTTAACACCAAGGGGAAAGGTCATGTTTTCGGGGTTTACTCCATTAGTTCCAAATTTATACTGAAATGTTCCTGTAGAATCAAAAACTTGAATACGACGGTTGGCAGAGTCCGCTACATAAAGACGCCCTCCATTCGCGCTACTTAGGTCAAGCCCTTGAGGGTTATTAAACTGACCATTCCCAGCCCCAGGACCGTTGCCGACTTCAGATTCAAATGCTCCAATAGCATTGAAAAGCTTCACGCGACCATCATCAAAATCACTTACATAGATTTTACCAGCGCTATTAACAACTACTCCCTCAGGCCCGGTGAGCTGACCAGGACCAAATATCACTGTAGGTATTGTCGTATTTGGCGGAAAGACCTGCACACGTGAATTATTATAATCCGCCGTACATAGCCTTCCTGTGGAATCTAGTGTAATGCCCTCAATATCATTGAATTCCCCAGGCAAAACTTCCTCACTTCCAAATTTGGATTTAAAGGTTCCATTAGGATTAAAAATTTGAATGCGAGAGGTACTCGTGGCATTATAGTTTGCGTCCCCTACATAAATGTCTCCTGTAGAGCTGATCGCAATTCCCACAGGACTATCAAACTGCCCATCACCAGCTCCGGGAGTTCCAAATTGAGAAAGATAGGTCCCTAATGTATCAAACTTTTGAACGCGAGAATTACCGGTATCCGTCACATAGAGATTTCCGGCGGTATCAATGGCGAGATAAGAGGGACTCTGAAACTGCCCATTCCCAGCTCCTGGAGTTCCAAAATTGCCCGTAAAAATAGGAGCAGCGTGAATAAGATCCTTCTGCACAATAAACAGGCCAACAAAAAAGAAGAGTGTGAGAAACGTTTTTGATTGTTTAAACGACAAGCACCCAGCCTTAAGCTGGCTCCCTATTTTTTTCATTCTTTCTCCCTATTTTTTTCTACTTATACAGACTAACACAATAAATAAAAAGGATTATTTTGACGCTGTCAGCTGCACAGTGCAGTCTTAAATATCTTCTCCTCGCAAAGAATTAACAAAATCCGCAAGGCCCACCTGCCGTCGTCGTTTTAATCGCTCTGCTTGAATAATAGAACGCACAGCATGCACACTCTCTTCAAGCGTGTTATTGATAATGATATAATCATACTCTGCCCAGTGACTCAGCTCATCGGAAGCCTTACTCATACGCAAGCGAATGGTTTCATCCGTATCTTCAGCGCGCACACGCAACCGTGCGTCAAGCGTTTTTAGGGTCGGAGGAAGAAGAAAAACACTGACCAAATTAGCCGTCGACATCTGTTTCAATTGCTGCGTTCCTTGCCAATCAATATCAAAAAGAATATCTGTCCCCGCTTCGAGATGCCTTTCAACAGAAGCTTTAGGCGTTCCATAATGATATCCATAGACAAGAGCGTGCTCTAAAAAATGCTCCTCTTGCACCATGTGAGCAAAAGTAGTTTCGTCAACAAAATGATAATCTTCCCCTTCTTGCTCTGAAGGACGCTGAGGGCGGGTTGTCACAGAGATCGAAAGTTTGAGCCCCTCTTCAAGGTTTAGGAGATGATGCGCTACTGTTGTTTTCCCTACCCCTGAAGGAGAAGAAAGAACAACCATAAACCCGCGGCGATCAATACTAAAAGAAGAGGTTTTTTCTATCATAGACTTTGCTTCATTCAAAAAACGTTGATATAATGGGCAATATGGAGAAGAGCCTATGACGACCGTCAGAATTTATCAACCTCTCAAAAGTGCCACTCAATCAGGAAAAGGAAAAGTTAACGAGTGGTGTGTTACTTTTGAGTCACTAGATCCTCTCCTCCCAGAACCCGTAATGGGATGGGTAGGTTCCCAGGATATGCGCCAAGAATTGCATTTGTTCTTCCCAACCCTACTCAAAGCCATTGATTATGCTAAAATAAATGGATTTCGCTATATCGTTTCTACTCCCACAAAAATTGATAATCGACCCAAAAGCTATGGACTTAATTTTACATGCCCTCGCATAAGAGGAGAGTAAGAAAATCTCAAAATCTTCTAGACAGCCATTCAATTACTCATTACTGATATTTGTCATCTAAAATGGGCGTATAGCTCAGGGGGAGAGCACTACGTTGACATCGTAGGGGTCGCTGGTTCAAATCCAGCTACGCCCACCATTTTAGAAGCCCTACTTAGAAATAACACTCCAATTTTTTCTTGCATTTCGCCCTCTTTACATCAGTTAATATTATAAAATTAACAATATATTAATAAATTTTATTTATCCTGTACGAAATAATGTTGGTGTTTTGTAAGGAGAGTAAGATGGTAAAACAATTTGCATTTGCGCTTGGTGTTACAACTTGCTTAGCAAGTATTGACTTAGCCCATTCTAAAGCGAGCAATATCCTTTTTTCAGAAGCCTTAGACTTAGAAGGTTCCCACCCGTTCCTAAGGAAGAGCGACCCTTCGAGAATGACAAATTCAAAACAGGGGTGGCTTCTTACACCACAAACCTTCGAAAGAAGTGGCGTTAACCACAGAACCCTATTTGATCTAGGAAAGAATGGAAGAGGACTAATATCCCCTCACTCTTCCTCCTTCTCACACTTGAATCGCCTTGAATCACCAATAGCTAGTCGCCCTTTTTTTGGTAACGTACTTTTTGCTCACCGAGAAACCCATGCCTTTTTAACTCCAACAAGATCTAGCTCACTGCAAAGACTATTAACAACACCCGCTACGCTGCCGGGAGCCATAGCTTTACCCTTTTTGACCTCTATAAAAGCGCCAGCACCTCGGCAGCTCTTTCCGAGCAATATCACCGTTACTTCCAGAACAACTCATGCATTCTTAGCTCATCAAAGGTCTACCCCTTTCCAAAGACTGCTCACAGCCCCTTCCGTCACTCCTTCTAGGGGTCTTTCAGCATCGCTCTTAAGCCAGCTTGGAATCCCTGAAACGCACCAGCTCTCTCTCGGAAATACCTTCTCCGTTCCAAGAAATACAGCTCTTATGTTAAGACCCCAATCCCTTTTTACAGCTCCCATTACACGAAATATTGTTGAAGAATCCACAATATCTCTTAAAGAGGCCATAGACACTCTCACGAAACCTGTTACTCACTCTCCCGTTCCTATAACACCTCTTCCTTCGTCGACTGTATCAAATGAGATATCTTTTGCCTCAATTATTAAAAACCTCGTCTCCACAGAAAGCTTCGCAAGAGTATCGTCGGAAACACAACCGGTAACGCCTTCTTTAAGAGAAGAAACACGCGAACGAGACGCAGCATCTATCGTTTCAGAGAGTCCTTCATCTCTGTCTCATGATGAGAGGTCTTTATTACGGTCTCCTCAAGAAGATGGTACACAAACATCTTTTTCGTTAACTACATCCACTCCACTAGAGCAAGAGGAAAGAAGTTCACATCTTTCTGTTGAGAAAGATTCCACATCTCTTCTATCTGATTCTTCTCTTTCTTCGTCACCCTTGAAAAAAGAACAGCTAAGAGAAGAAACTATACAAAGGAGTCCTTCCGTCTTCTCTGCCCCCCGTTTCTCTTCTCAATCCGAGAGACAGGAACAACCAGAGGTGTCCCTCTCCGAGCAGTCTTCTGAATCATTTTCTTCTCAAGAACATAATCCTATCTCTGAAGAGAGCGATCGTCCTCTTGATAAGAACCCAGTGATTGAATCTGCGTCCTTAGTCACCAATAGAGAGGTAGCTCCAGTGATCGCCCCCTCTGAGGACAATGAAACTGAGATCCAGTCTGCCTTGATGGAAAACGACACAACACAAAGATCTCAAAGCAAACAGGCTCTTGAAGAACAACATGTCCAACGGGAAACTGAGGAACGTCTTAAGCGCGAACACGAACAAGAGGAACAGGAGCGTCTCGAACAGAGACGTCGGGAAAAACTTGAATGGGCACAAAAAGAACAACTCGAATGGGACCGCATCGAAGCACAACATCTCGAGAGGAAACAGAAGCGCATCGAAGAACAACGCCTTCTGGATCAACAACGTGTCCAGCGTGAAACTGAGGAACGCCTCCAACGTGAACGAATTCAAGCACAACGTCTTCTTGATGAACAACGCCTCCAACGGGAAAATGAAGAACGACTTGAGCGTGAACGCGTAGAGAACGAACAACTCCTTCTTGATCAACAACGTGTCCAGCGTGAAACTGAGGAACGCCTCGAACGTGAGCGGATTCAAGCACAACGTCTTCTTGATGAACAACGTGTCCAACGTGAAAATCAGGAACGAGAGGAGCAGGAGAATCGAGAATTACTAGCAGATTTCATTGTTGTAGGCGATGAAGAACTTGCGCCAGAAAACGTTGTCCGACAACAACCTCAAATTCCTGTTATTATAGATAATTACCAACCGCCACGCCAAAATGATGCGCCTCCTCAACCTCTTGTTGTCCAGCAACAACCTCAAGCACGAGGAGGTTTATTTGGATTGGGTTGGGGAATTGGAGGAGTACAATTACTATAGTCTATAAAAATGAAGCTAACGCGTGTTTCTACCCCCTGTTGTCATTCCCATCCTCGCGAAAGCGAGGAACACGGGAATCTAAAAAAGCCTGGATCCCCGCCTACGCGGGGATGACACTTAAGGAAAATAAACTTGGGCTACTTCAACCTCATTGGCTCTATCAGAGCCACTCGTCTTTTCTTTTCAGCTGTCTGATTTTTCTCTTGAAAACCCCCTCATCCTGGGTATGATGGCGTCATTGATTTTATATCAAGCGGGCGTAGCTCAGGGGTAGAGCACAACCTTGCCAAGGTTGGGGTCGAGGGTTCAAATCCCTTCGCCCGCTCCAGATAAGGGCTTAAAAACAATTGGCTATCCGCTTAAACTCTTGGCTTTTTCTCCTTCTTTTTGGCATACTATAACAAGAAGGAATAAGGGAAGAGTCATGTCCGATAAAGAAGAAAAACAAAACCTTCTCGATCATATTGCGGAGAAAATCAAGAAGCGTGTTCCCTTAGAGCTTCAAGAGGCTGCCGAAACTTTTACGCAAGTTTATTATGCCAATGTCGCTCTAGAAGATCTTTTAGAAACTCCTTTAGAAACCTTGGTCAGCTCCACTTATGAAATGTGGGATTTTAGTCTCACGCGCCCTCTTCACCAACCTAAGCTTCATGTTTATACAAAAAAAAAGGAAGCAAAAACGCAGCTCCTTCCTCAAACTATCGTCGAAATTGTAAATGATGATATGCCTTTTCTCGTGGATTCTGTAACAGGGGTTATCAACAGTTTAGGCTATTCTATTAACCTTGTGATTCATCCTGTGATGCAGGTCGAACGAGATAAATCGCATACTCTTAAAAAAGTCTGGAGCCGCTCACAAAATAGCAAAGAAGGAACTCACGAATCTTTTATTCATTGCGAAATCCTTGATTCTTTATCGGCAGAAAAAATACAAACGCTAACATATGAGCTTTTTCGAGCTCTTGCCGACGTGAGGGCCGCCGTTGAAGATTGGGCTTTCATGCGAGAGCGTCTTCGAGACGTTATTTTGAACTTAAAAGACAATTCTCCAGCTATACCTGCCGGAGAATTAGAAGAAATTCTTTCTTTTCTTGAATGGATTGAAAACAATCATTTTACATTTCTCGGTTTTTGCGAGTATTCCCTTGTCCCAGACCAAACAACTATCAAGAGAACGCTTGTTTCTCAAGAAGGTCTTGGCATTTTAAAAGACCCCCTCAAACAAGAAATTACACATATTTTTGGTGGAGTCGAACTGACTCCTATAAACCGACGGTATATTATTGAGCCTTATCCCCTCATTATTACAAAAACAACTCAAGTATCTCTTGTGCATCGTCGCGACCCTATGGACTCTATTACAATTAAACGCTTCGATAAGAGCGGAAAAGTGATTGGTCTCTATCAATTTATCGGTCTTTTTACATCGGTTGCTTACAATAAAAGCGTGCGAGATATTCCTCTTTTGAGGCGTAAAGTTTCTCATGTTTTGGAGAGGTCTGGTTTTTCTGAACAATGGCATGATGGGAAAACCCTTATGCACATTCTAGAGTCTTTCCCAAGGGATGAATTGTTTCAGGCGTCTGAAGAATGGCTTTTCGAAACAAGCATGTCTATACTTCAACTTCAAAATCGCCAACGTCTGACCCTCTTCATTCGCCCAGATAAGTTTGAGCGGTTTGTTTCCTGTATCGTCTATATTCCGCGAGATCGATATGACAGTGAGTTGCGCCGCAAAATTGAACGTATTCTTGAAAAGAGTTTTGAAGGAAAGCTAACAAACTGGCAGACTCAAATGGGAGAGTTGGCTTTTGCACGTGTCCACTATACCATCAAGCGGCTCCATAAAAGTCCCTTATCCTATGATCACAGACTTATAGAAAATGAGCTTATTGAAGCTGCGCTCACGTGGCGAGATCATTTGTCCACAGCCCTCCTTACGGCTTCGGGGGAGAAGAAAGGAGTTCAGCTTTTTGAAAGCTATGGACAAGGGTTCACGAAGGGATATCAAGAACAATTTACAGCCCATGACGCTGTAACGGATATTTTTGAAATTGAAAAAGCTTTCGCTAAAAATCGATTAAGAGCAAACCTCAACAAAGGAAGTGATTCAGACGAAAGTCTCTTCAAATTTAAAGTGTACTCAACGAAAGGGCCTGTTTCCCTCTCCAATATCCTTCCCGTTTTAGAAAACATGAACTTGAAGGTTTTAAATGAAATTCCTTTTATCATAACGCGTAGTGATCATCACAATGTGTGGATTCATGATTTTGACATCCAAACAAGAGAAAAGGAGATCGTTGATTTAGACCACATTCGCGATAACTTTTTGAATGGATTTAGTCGTATTTGGTGTGGAAGAATTGAAAATGATGGCTTTAACAGACTGATTATTCGGGCCAATTTCAATTGGCGAGAATGTCAACTTATTCGAGGATACGCAAAATATCTTCGCCAGCTATCTGTGACATTCAGCCAAGCTTATATGGAAGAAACTCTTGCCAAATACCCTGCTATTTGCCGTCTCATGCTTCAACTTTTTTTCTGTCAGTTTTCTCCTGACTGCAAAGAAGACCGGGAAAGATCTCGCGAAGAAATTTTAAGCAAAATTAAAGGGTTACTCACCTCTGTCGATATTTTGGATGAAGATCGCATTCTCAGCAAATTTGTAAATGCTATTGGGTCAACTCTTCGTACCAATTATTACCAAACTCATAAGGATAAGCCAAAATCTTATCTCTCTTTTAAAATCAATTGTGCCCTTATTGATGAAATGCCGCTTCCACGTCCCAAGTACGAAATATTCGTGTATTCTCCTCGTGTTGAAGCCATTCACTTACGCGGTGGAAAAGTCGCCCGCGGTGGAATTCGATGGTCGGATCGTAAGGAAGATTTTCGAACAGAGGTTTTAGGGCTTATGAAAGCTCAAATGGTAAAAAATGCAGTCATTGTTCCTGTAGGATCAAAAGGCGGTTTTATCCTTAAACAACCTCCCACAAAGGGATCTTTGCAAGAAGAAGTCGTAAATTGCTATCAAACAATGATACGAGGACTTTTGGATCTTACAGATAATATCAAAGACCAAACCATTATCTCTCCCCAAGATATCATTCGTAGGGACGAAGATGACCCCTATTTGGTGGTAGCTGCAGATAAAGGAACCTCCACTTTTTCTGATTATGCTAATCAAATTTCAGCAGAATATAACTTTTGGCTGGGCGATGCTTTTGCCTCAGGTGGTTCAACGGGTTATGATCATAAGAAAATGGGGATTACCGCCCGCGGAGCCTGGGAATCTGTGAAACGCCATTTTCGCGAAATGGATATGGATGTCACAAAAGAAGAAATTACGGTTGTGGGAATTGGAGATATGTCAGGCGACGTCTTTGGCAACGGTATGCTTTTATCTCATCATTTAAAACTTGTAGCTGCCTTTAATCACCTTCATATCTTTATCGATCCTACCCCTGAGCCTGAAGTAAGTTATTATGAGCGTAAACGTCTTTTTGAGCTTCCTCAATCAAGCTGGAAAGACTATGAGCCACGCCTTATTTCTCCAGGAGGAGGAGTTTTTGAGAGACGTGCTAAGTCCATTGAAATTACGCCTCAGATGAAAATCCTGTTCGATATCCGAGAAGATTATCTCCCCCCTTCTGATCTGATTCGCTTTCTTTTAAAAGCTCCGGTTGACCTTATTTGGTTTGGAGGCATTGGAACATACATCAAAGCAAAAAATGAAACAGCTCTCGATGTTGGGGATCGGATTAATGATGCCCTTCGTATTAATGGGCTTGATGTTCGCGCTAAGGTCATCGCAGAAGGCGCCAACTTAGGCGTCACCCAACTCGGCCGTATTGAATATGCAAAAAATGGAGGACGTATTAATACGGATGCTATTGATAATTCGGCGGGAGTTGATTGCTCTGACCACGAAGTTAATATCAAGATTCTTTTAAATCAGGCCATGCTCAAAAATGAGCTCACCTTTGAAAATCGCAATACTCTTCTTCATAAGATGACAGATGAGGTTGCTCACTTGGTCTTACAAGATAACTTTTGGCAAACTCAGGCCATTAGCCTTGCTCGAAGTCAGGGTGTTCGTCTTTTGGATGAACAAGCTCGCCTTATGCGAGACTTGGAGGAAGAAGGAATTTTAAATCGTGCTCTTGAAAACCTTCCCGACGAAACAGAAATTGTGCGCAGAATGGCTGACAAGCAAGGCCTGACTCGTCCTGAGTTGGCAGTTTTGTTAGCTTATGCTAAGCTATCTCTTAATCCTCAACTGATTCAATCACACGTCCCTGACCTCCCCATTTTGAGAGAAAAGCTTGTCTCTTATTTCCCTGACCATCTTCAAAAAGCATATAGCGAAAACATAGAGAACCACCCGTTACGGAGAGAAATTACAGCGACTCTTGTTACAAACAGCATTGTAAACCGCATGGGAATGACTTTTGTTCATGAAATAAAACGTCAAATGGGAGCCGAAGGAGCCGCTGTCGCCTGGACCTACTTTATTGTAGCAGAGCTCCTTGAGTTGAACTCTCTTTGGCAAGATCTAGAAGCCATGGAAACGCTCCCTACCTCGTTTCAAACGGAGCTTATGCTCAATATTTATGAGAATGTAAAACGATTTACGGATTGGTTCCTTCGATTTGGTCATATCCACAGTGATATGGAAACTCTCCTTCACACATTTAAACCAGGCTTTGATATCTTGCGAGAAGAACTCCCCAATCTCTTTGCACCCCAACAACGTCAAGCCTATCAAGAAAAATGCCAGGAATACGAACACCTGGGACTTTCTTCTTCCTTAGCAAAAAAACTTCTTACCTTAGATCCTCTTGTAGCAGCCCCTGATATGATTACTTTAAGTAAAGACTTGTCCCTTGACGTTAAAATAGTCGCACGGGTGTACTTTGGCTTAGGTCAGCAGCTCGGGTTTGAGTGGTTGCGTAAAGCAGCAATCGGACTTTCTGGAGAAACTCATTGGCACCAACGAGCAGCAAATGTATTTATTGAAGAACTTTATATGAATCAACGAGCGATCACGAAAAAGATTTTAACAAGTGGAAAACCTTTAACTCAGATTTTTAAAGAAGATGGAACCCTTGCTAAAGACATTCTGGCCACATCAACTATCGAATCTATTCTTTTTGATTTGATGAACGCTGCAACCGTGGACTTCGCCATGCTGACGGTGATGAACCGACAATTGCAGATGCTAGCTTAAAGGAAGACAGATACTAGTTAGATTTTAGCTTTCCAGGTTCCTTCCAAAAGAGTTACAGCCTGGCCCTTTAGGTGAACACGGTCACCTACGATTTTGATGCCTAAACTTCCCCCACGAGGGGACGCTTGATAGGCCATAAACTCATCTTTTTTTAATTTCTCACGCCAATAATCAGCGAGTAAGCAATGAGCTGAACCCGTCACTGGGTCTTCGTTAATTCCCTTCCGAGGACCAAAAACCCGAGAGACAAAATCATAAGGAGGCTTTCCTTTTGCCGTGACAATAAGACCATTATGCTCAATTTGCTTAACTTTTTCAGGATCAAGCACGAGATTCCGCAACTCATTTTCATCAGATAACTCTGCAACAACAGCCTCATGAGAGAGGAGACACCCAGTCAGCGTCTTGAAGTCAAGAAGCCCCTGTAAATCCTTCAGAGGATAGAGCTTATTCTCTACCTTAAGAAGAGGAAAATCTAAGATGATATATGACTCTTGACGTCTTACAAACAGAGGGCCATAGAGAGAATCAAAGGTTATTGTGTCTCCCTTAATGTAATTTTCTTGAAATAAAATATGCGCCGCTGCAAGTGTTCCATGGCCACACAACTCTACCTCAACAAGAGGAGTGAACCATCGAATATGGTAATGATCAGGTCCCACAGGTTTGACAAACCCTGATTCAGGAAGATTCATTTCTGCTGCAATTTTTTGACACAGGTCATCAGATGGAAATTTCTCTACAAGCGCAACTACTGCTGGATTCCCGGCAAAAGGTTTATCTGTAAAGGCATCAACTGTCCAGATTTTCATCAGCTGTGTTGTCCTAAATAAAGTTTCATTCCTTCATGACTCGCTATAAACCCTAATTTCTCATAAAAAGACTTAGCACGCACCCGTTTTTTATTTGTTGTAAGCTGTATAATGGTACAATTTCTATCTTTTCCAAGTTGAATTGCTTGTTGCAGCATCCACGTCCCTACGCCCTGTTTTTGAAATTTTTTATTAACATGGATATTTTCCAGATTCAGGCGCCATGCCCCTTGAAAGGATAAAGAAGGCATGTAAGTTAAATGACACGTAGCAATAAGACAATCAGTGAGAGTCACAACTAAGAGGCTTTGATTCTTATCTTCTACAATAGCTTGAAAGGCCTCATAGTATTCTTGCAACAAAGGGGTAGAAAAGTACTCTCGCGTAGCACCCAATTCATCTTCCTCCAGAAGCCGTATAATGTGAGGAAGATCTTTTTTTTCTGCTGCTCTCAGGCAAAGTTTCTCTAGTAAAGCCATAGATTTCAAAATGAAGCTATGCCTCTAAAATTTTTTGCCCTGTTTTTTCCCAGTCCGCCAAAAAGGAAGCTATTCCTTTATCTGTCAAAGGATGCATATAAAGCTGATGCAAGACTTTAGGAGGGAGTGTCACCACATCCGCCCCTGCAAGGGCCGCATCGACCACGTGAAGAGGTCCCCGAACAGACGCTGCAAGCACTTCTGTTTTAAAGTCGGGATAATTTCTATATATCTCCACAATCTGATGGATGAGGGTCATCCCTGTTTCCCCAATATCATCAAGACGACCAATAAAAGGAGAGATAAAGGTGGCCCCTGCTTTTGCTGCTAAAAGAGCTTGTGCCGCGGAGAAACACAGGGTGACATTCACTTTTGTTCCCTCATTGGTAAAAATACGACAGGCTTTCAGCCCATCCATCGTTAAGGGAACTTTGATGGTCACATTGGAGGCAATTTTCGCCAAATATCGGCCTTCTTCCAGCATTCCCTTAAGATCTGTGGCGGTCACTTCGGCACTCACAGGACCCGAGACAAGATCGCAAATTTCTGCAATAGCGTCCGCAAAGCGCCGTCCAGACTGTGCTATCAGGGTGGGATTCGTTGTCACCCCATCCACAAGGCCTGTTTCAACAAGAGATTTAATTTCTGCCACATCTGCAGTATCAAGAAAAAACTTCATGAGGTATGATCCTTTTTGACATTAAGAATGACTCTAGTATGAATACGAACTTATCCGCTGTAAAGAATCCTGCAAGAGTTTCTGTGCTTCTACCAGTTCCCTTGAATACGGTCTTTGATTATGCTCATGATCAAGCCTTGCTACCAGGAACATTGGTTAAAGTTCCCTTTGGATCTCGAAAGCTTTACGGAATTGTATGGCAAGATAACCCATCTCCACCTCCCAAATCTCTAAAACCTCTGTTAAACGTTTTTCCAACCATACGTCTTCCTGAAGTCTCTCTAAAGTTTATCAAGTGGGTGAGCGAGTATACAATGGCTCCTCAAGGACAAATCTTAAAAATGGTATTACCAGTCCCACAAGCTTTCGAGAAAGAAGAAAAAGATCTTAAAGCTAATCTTACAATCCCTCAAAAACCGCAACTTTCCGAAGATCAATCTCAAGCTGCACATCGTCTTAAAGAGAGCTTAAATACTCAAACTTTTCAAACATTTCTTTTAGAAGGGGTCACCGGGTCAGGGAAAACAGAAGTTTATTTCGAAGCCATCGAAGCAATCCTGCAAAAAGAGGGGCAAGCTCTTGTCATGTTGCCCGAGATTGCCCTTAGTGCACAATGGTTACATCGGTTTAATGCAAGGTTTGGATTTTTTCCTGCTGTTTGGCATTCGGATATCCCCTCTCGAGAACGAAGTGCAACGCTCCAAAATCTTTTAAAAGGTCATATTCGTGTCATTGTAGGGACACGTTCCTCTCTCTTTTTGCCTTTTCCAGATCTTAAGCTTTTGATTGTAGATGAAGAACATGACGGATCTTACAAGCAGGAAGAAGGGGTCATTTATAATGGACGAGATATGGCCGTTGTGCGGGCTCGGTTTAGCCAAGCCACGTGCGTCCTAGCTTCTGCCACTCCATCCTTGGAAACAGAAATCAATGTGCTCTCTGGCAAATACCATCATATTCACCTAAGCACGCGTTATGGCGGGGCCTCCATGCCCGACATTAAGCTGGTGGATATGAGAAAAGTTAAACTCGCGCCGCAAACATGGATTTCGCCATCTCTTCAAAAAGCTCTTACAACAACCTTGGAGAGAGGCGAACAATCCATGCTTTTTCTTAACCGTCGCGGATATGCTCCCTTGATTCTTTGTCGGAGCTGTGGAGATCGAGTTATGTGTCCTCACTGCAGCCTCAGTCTCGTGCAGCACAAGTCTCAAGATAAACTTCTTTGCCATCACTGTGGATATACAAGGTCTCAACCACCCACCTGTCTCGCCTGTCAAGAAGAAGGGACTTATAGCGCCATCGGTCCAGGTGTAGAAAGAATTTACGAGGAGGTTAAGCTCTTTCTCCCTGACGCCCGTTGTGCTCTTCTGACAAGTGATCATTTAACAACCTCTAAAAAAATAAGGGAGTGTGTTGAAAAAATCCAAAACCATGAGATTGATATTTTGATCGGCACTCAAATTATGGCTAAAGGTCATCACTTTCCCCTTTTAACGCTTGTTGGGATTATAGATGGAGATAGCGCCCTTGCGGGAAGCGATCTAAGAGCGTCCGAAAAATCCTTTCAACTCCTCCACCAAGTCGCGGGACGATCGGGACGAGAACATCGACGCGGACAAGTTCTCCTTCAAACCTATCTTCCTGAGCACCCCCTTATGAATGCTCTTGCACACCAGGATAAATCTCAGTTCTTTGCCATTGAATCAGAACAACGGCTATTGCATGGATTCCCTCCTTATGGACGCTTAGCAGCCCTAATCCTTTCTGGGAAAAAAAATGAAGATGTGCAAAAAACAGCACGTCTTCTTGCAAAAAATTTTCCCTTAACCGACAAGGCTGATCTCCTCGGTCCCACACCAGCTCCTCTTTCTTATTTAAGAGGACGATATCGGTGGCGCCTTCTTGTTAAAACAACCAAAGATTTTCTTCCACAACCTTTACTTAAGCATTGGCTTTCTAGAACGCCCATACCCCCACCAATCAAACTTCAGGTGGATATTGATCCATATAGCTTTTTTTAAGAGTCTCTGCTATTTTTCATCGAGCTTTTATATTCTTAAGAGGACACCATGGCCGGCCATTCACAATTTAAAAATATTATGTATCGTAAGGGCGCCCAAGATGCTAAGCGCGCCAAAGTTTTTACAAAAATCATCCGTGAGCTGACAACAGCTGCCCGTATTAGTCCTGACCCTGAATCAAATGCCCGCTTGCGCCAAGCTATTATTGCTGCACGGGGAGCGAATATGCCCAAAGACACCATGGAGCGCGCCATTAAAAGAGGTGCAGGAGGTGAAGACACAACCGATTATGTTGAAGTGCGGTATGAAGGATATGGCCCCGCCGGAGTCGCTGTTATTGTGGAAGCTTTAACAGATAACCGCAACCGAACCGCAGGCGAAGTCCGGGCTGCTTTTACAAAATATGGTGGGAACTTAGGAGAAACAAATAGCGTCAGCTTTATGTTTGATCGTACAGGCGTTATTCGATACCCCAAGGGCAAGATTAATTATGAAACGCTTTTTGATGCCGCTCTTGAAGCCGGCGCTCAAAATATCGAAGATTCAGACAAAGGCTATGAGATTGAGTGTACGCTTGAAGATTTTTCCATAGTCCGCGATCAGTTAATCGCTAAGTTTGGTGACCCAGAAAGCGCAGAGCTTGTTTGGAAGCCTCAAACAACAGCGGCTGTAGATGAAGAAAAAGCAACATCCTTGATGAAGTTTATCGATGTTTTAGAAGATAATGACGATGTGCAAGCCGTTTTCGCGAACTTTGAAGTGTCTGATGAGGTCATGGAAAAATTGGCAGGTGGTAAGTAAATTGATCTATTATATAAAAATTTGTCTTTTATTAGGAGCCCTCATGACTAATCCCACCTTCGCAGAAGGTCAATTAATTACTCACGGCAAATTAGAGTTAGGAAACCATAGAGAACGTCTCCAAAACACAGAATCCCTCACCCTCTCTCTCGCAGAAGAATTAGATCTTCTTCAGCAGTTAAATGAATTTGAGTTTGGAAGATTTCTGTTGAAAAACAAAGGATTAAATGGATATTGGACAGCGCACATGATTATTCATGGACCCAAAAAAGACCTAACTCATCCTTTAGAAAAGTGGCTTCTAACAAGAGCTCCCATTATACGTGCTACACAAGAACGATTTAAAATTTTCCAACACTACCTGCAGAAATATGTTCGCTCTCATGCGAAGCTTGCCGCTATTCCTTGTGGTTTGATGGATAGTTTATTGTTACTCAATTATGACCATGTAAGCGATATTCATCTTGTTGGCATTGATTTAGACCCCGAATCAATTGAATTAGCAAAAGCTAATGCTCAACAGTACAAGAAAAATTTTACAGCTTCTTTCCATGAAAAAGATGCTTGGGACTTATCTATCGATAATGAGTATGATCTTATTACAAGTAACGGTCTTAACTTCTATGAGCCCGATGAGCAAAAGGTCGTCGCACTCTATGGAGAATTTTATAAGGCACTCAAGCCCAAAGGAATTTTAATCACGAGTTTTCTTACCCCCCCTCCTGCTTTATCTTCGGAATCGACTTGGAAAAATTTTGATCCAGATGATTTAAAAAAACAAAAAGCTGTGATGGCAGATATCATACAAGCTAAATTTCAGGTCTTTCGTACAGAGAAACAAACACGGCAACAATTGGAAAGTGTCGGTTTTAAGATTGTTGATGTGATTTATGATACTCAGGGAATGTTCCCAACAATTATAGCTCAAAAGTAGCCTTTACTTACATTTCACTCCGGCAGTAGAAAAATGAAGAACCATTTAGAACCAGGCATTTACAGGCATTATTCCGGCAAGCTTTATCATCTAATGGAAATCTGTCGTCATTCAGAAACACTAGAGCTTCTTGTTGTATACCGGGAACTTTACGGAAATTATGGCTTATGGGTGCGACCATTGAAAATGATCCATGAAAATGTTGTTATTGATGGAGTGTCTGTGCCGCGGTTTACGTTTCTCCACACGTGTCACGTTTCAGAACCTAACCCCAACCATTGATAGATTATGAGCACTCGCATCCTTGGTTTAGATCCAGGTTTACGCATTACAGGATGGGGGATTATTGATGTAGAAGGATCAAGCCTCACCCATGTAGACCATGGAATTGTCACGTCCAAGGACACAGAAGATCTTTCCTCTCGTCTCGTAAGCTTGTACAGTCAGCTCATCGACATTATTCAGCAGTATGCGCCCCATGAAGCGGCTATAGAGGAAACATTTGTGAACAAAAATCCCGCCTCTGCTTTAAAGTTAGGAACGGCCCGCGGTGTGGTGCTGCTGGCGCCTGCCTATGCGGGACTTATCGTAGGCGAATACTCCGCCAATAAGGTCAAAAAAAGCATTGTAGGTGTGGGGCATGCAGATAAAACACAAGTGGCCATGATGGTCGGACGCCTTCTTCCTAAAAGCGGAGGAGTCACACAAGACGCTGCTGATGCTTTAGCGGTTGCTATTTGTCATGCCCATCACCGAACTTTTCACCAAAAAATAAGGATGTCTCAATGATTGCAAAACTCACTGGAATCCTTGACGTTTTAAATGATACTTCTCTTATTTTAGATGTAAACGGAGTGGGGTATTTGGTATCGTGCTCAAGTCGTACTCTAGGAAACCTTGGAGCCAAAGGAGACCGTGTGGCACTCTTCATTGAAACGGTCATGCGGTCAGAAAGCCTTCAGCTTTATGGCTTCGGGTCTCAGGAAGAACAGTCTTGTTTTCGCCTTCTGACAACCGTTCAAGGAGTGGGTATGCGTATGGCTCTTTCGCTCCTCTCCGCGTTTTCTCCTTCAGAAATTTACCAAACCATATCGACTCAAGATAAAACCCTTTTAACGCGCGCAGATGGTGTAGGGCCAAAGCTCGCAAGTCGTCTTGTAACAGAACTCAAAGATAAAGTTCCTACAGGGATTGCTTTGCCTTCAAACGTGTATACTCATCCTTCTTCTCTTGCCCCCGCTCTCGAAGAAGCTGCCTCTGCCCTTGTTAATTTAGGCTATAGACGCCTGGAAGCGGTCACGGCTGTGACCAAAGCCCAGCAGCATTTGGGAGAGACCGCCTCTCTTAATGACCTTATTCGTCAAGGGCTTAGTCTTTTGGCAAGGAGTGGCACATGACAGCTTCCCCATCTCGTCTTCTGGACTCTGAGATCCAAGCCGATCTTACAGAAACGACGCTTCGTCCTCAACGACTTGAAGAATTTGTGGGACAACTCCAAGCGCGCAAAAATTTAAAAGTTTTTATCGAAGCCGCTAAAGTCAGACGAGAAGCTATGGACCATGTCCTCTTCTACGGTCCCCCAGGACTAGGGAAAACAACCCTGTCTCAAATTATGGCGCGGGAGTTGGGAGTGGGATTTAGATCAACTTCTGGACCTGTCATTGCACGTGCGGGTGATTTGGCAGCCCTTTTGACAAACCTTCAACCTTATGACGTTCTCTTTATAGATGAAATTCATCGCTTGAATCCTGCCGTGGAAGAAATTCTTTATCCAGCCATGGAGGATTACAAGCTTGATCTCATGATTGGCGAAGGACCAGCCGCTCGGTCTGTCCAAATTGATCTTCCTCCTTTCACCCTTGTGGGAGCGACAACGCGAACAGGCCTTATTTCATCTCCTTTACGAGATCGTTTTGGAATCCCCATCCGTTTAATTTTCTATGCTCCTGAAGAATTACAAGACGTACTTTTACGCGGGGCAAACACCCTTCATATCTCCATTTCTCGTGCAGGAGCTATGGAAATCGCAAAAAGATCTCGTGGAACCCCGCGCATCGCCTTACGTCTTTTAAGACGCGTCCGGGATTTTGTCATTGTGGAGGGGGCCTCTGAGATTACAGCCGAGAATGCGGACGTTGCTTTACAACATTTGGAAGTCGATGCTCAGGGCTTAGACTCCATGGATCACCGTTACCTCAAGCATATTATTAACCACTTTGAGGGAGGACCTGTCGGTCTTGAAACACTCGCAGCGGCTTTAGCGGAACAGAAAGATACCTTAGAGGATGTTATTGAACCTTATCTGCTTCAACAAGGCTATATTCAACGAACACCGCGAGGACGCATGCTCACTCCCCATGCTTATGAAACTCTAGGATTAAAAGCTCCTTCTGGTCTTTCCTCTTCTCAATCTCTCCTTTTTGAAGAGTAGATTCCCTAAGTCGGCGGAGTTTCCAGTCTTAGGGTATAACCCGCCCCATATTTTTCCATATTTGAAATAATAAGATTCATATCTTTATCATTGGACCCATAGTCTCGTGATAACGGTCTTAAAAAAAACTCACTCCCAAACGTATAAGAAAAAGCAAGCGGAGTATCAGATACATTTTTAATAAGAACGTTTGGTACTAAACGCCCTCCTATTTTTTTCATATAAGGTTTTAAAAAAGTAAATCTATTCAAAAGCCTATACCCTAAAGGGGACAGCACTTTTCTCACCAACATCGATATCATAAAACGGAGTTTATGATGTGTCCCTTTACGATCTTTATAGGTTTTTTGAAGAAGAGCTTCTTTCATTTTCTGAGTCTTATAAAATACTCCTTCTTTTGAGTAACTCTGCCCAGCACTTTCATCACAAAACGCCTCCAGTTGCTGAGGACTGATATACTCCTTTAGATACAAAAGATGGGCTAGATCAAAGACTTTTTCTTCTTCAGAAGAGGCGACACCAAAATGCTTAAAAAGCTCATCTCTGCACTTCAAGTACTCTGTAAAATAAAGATCCGGTTTTTTTGCGAAAATTTCATGAGGATGCCAGTTGTTAAAAGGCAGTGAATCCCCCACGCGACGTCCATAATAAAAACTTGGAAGGCGATAAATTTTACCGGCCATAACTGACGCAAGGGCTAAAGATAACTCTTTCCATAAGGCTGTCTGAAGAGGGAGCGCTACTGTAAAAAAATCTTTTATAGCTTGGGTCCGATAGGTTGCATAAAACGTGGCTTCATAGTTTGAAAAGAGAGAATAAACCCTTTTCATCCGCTCTTCTTGACAAAGATTATTTCGAGAATACACAACGTCTTGGATTTCAACTCCCTCTTTGGAAAACTGAAAACTAAAATAATATCCATGAGCAGCAACAAAATCAGGATGTTTTTTTAAAAATTCAACAATCTGTTCAACACATTCTAATAAAACAAGGTCATCGTCTGCGCAAAAGGCACAATAATTTGTTTTAACTTGGGAAATCCCGAAATAAAATTTTTCAAAAGGCTCACATGCACCATCAAATTCATGATAAGAGTAAGAAATAGGATGTCCTAACAAACGTTTAATTAGGTCTTTATTCCCAGATTTCACCTCATCTTCACTAGAATCTAAAAATATTACATGGAGGGGCCCCTGATATCTGCTTAATAGATTCACAAGACAATGAAAACGATCAGGCCGATTATGCGTCGGGATAATTAAAGTAAAATCATCTAAGGAACCCATCGGTGAACATCCTATGTGGAGATTTTTGCAAGCAACTCAAAATTAAAAGAATTTTTCTTTTAATCTCTTCCTGCCCTCATCTAAGATTTAGGCTATTTTAATTTATAAAACAATATAGAAGGCATAAATTGTTTCTCTGCACACCAAATCGTTATTTTTTTATAACTTGCGAACGATATTCAATCATTTCTTTAATCCCTTCTTCAAGAGAGTAAAGAGGCGTCCACTTTAACTCTTCTTTAAGACGCCCAACATTTGCAACAACCCTGTCCGCGTCTTGTGTCAAGGAAGGACGCTCTCCAAACTGGATTAATTCTGAATACCCTAACTCATTGGTTACAATTTTTGCCACATCTCTGAGACTTACAGGATTACCTGACCCAATATTGATAACACCCTCTATTTTCTCCTTGAGTAAAGCTAACACTATGCGCGCTACATCTTTTACGTAAATATAATCTCTAATTTGATAGCCAGAACCGCAAGCGATAGACTCTCGCCTTAACAAATGATCAACAATATCAGGCAAAAACCGACCTGGTGATTCAGAAGGGCCGTAGGGGCAAAAGAGGCGTCCCCACGTCATTTTTTTATTAAACGCATTTGCTATGGCTTGAGCTCCTATGCCACAAGAAAGCTTACATGCTCCGTACAAAGAAGAGGGAAAAGTCGGAGTTAGACTTTCTGTACATGTCTCATGGTTTGATTCATATTCAGCGCACGTTCCCAATCCAACAGCATGGTCCCCTTCATTTTCAAAAAAAGCCTTGAACAGAGCAAGGCTTGATTGGAGCCAATCTATGTTTTCAGGATCCTTCCAAAATTTGCCTGGTTTTGCAGTCCAAGCTAAATGGAGAAGATGAGTTGGACGTACAGTTTCAATTAATTTTTTGCAGTCTTCTTCCTTTAAAAGATTGGTTTGTATCCAAGTGACATGTCGATGAGTGGGCTCATTGACAGGCTGAGAAGAAGTTGCATAGATCTCCATCTCTTCTTGGCTAAACAGGTCAAGGCAAGCTGACCCTATAAAGCCCCGTGCACCTGTCATTAAAAGTCGAGGAGAATTTTTTGTCATGGATATAAACAAGGAAACTGTTGGTCTCGATCAGAGATAATCGGCTCTTGAAGCGGCCAAGGAATGGACAAAGCAGGATCATTCCAGAAAACGCCACGGGCAGCCTCAGGAACATAAGATGTTGACATCAAATATAAAACCTCACACTCATCGCACAGAGTTTGGAACCCATGGGCAAATCCTTTTGGAATAAAGAGTCCATTTTTTTCAGCTTCAGAAAGCTCTACAGAAAACCATTGTCCATAGGTTGGTGAATCCGGTCGAATATCTACGATGACATCAAAGATGGTTCCCTTAAGACAATAGACAATTTTATCTTCTTCATGAGGAGAAAGTTGGTAATGAAGACCTCTAAGGGTCGCTTTTTTAGTGTTATAAGAGAGATTTGATTGAACAATAGAAAACGAAATCCCATTAAGAAGAAGCTCCTCAGAACAAAAAGTTCTTACAAAATACCCCCGTGCATCTTCCTTTTTTTCAAGTTGGATGAGAGCCGCATTGGAAAGAGGAAGAGGTGTAAAAATCATTTTACACTCTCTTCAGATGATTTGAGGGGAAGGGACGGGGATGATGAACTTACCGCCTTGGGAGCGATAGGCGTCTTGTTGCTTTAAGATCTCTTCCTTAAAGTTCCACGTGAGAAGAAGCACATAATC
>Ga0172373_10001977_pt1 | contig 32239 bp, 22 predicted proteins | sample Lak10m_2_FD_114546 | JGI IMG/M metagenome (GOLD analysis project Ga0172373, IMG submission 114546) | Freshwater microbial communities from Kabuno Bay, South-Kivu, Congo - kab_092012_10m | ecosystem: Environmental > Aquatic > Freshwater > Lake | place: Democratic Republic of the Congo...
GATGGGACCCAAAGAAAAAACAAAGCCGTCAAACAAGGGTCTTTTTAGGTCGCAAAGATCCTGTCACGGGTGAGATTATCCCCACCAAACATTCCAGCAAACCATCCGGATCGAACCCCGTCACCATTCAGTCGGTACACGAAACGGGGACCACCCACCTTGCCAAATCACTCATGGATCAAACCGGCCTCAAACCATGTCTCGACACGGTGTATGGCAAAAAAAGTGAAGTCATTTGTTCATTGATTTTGTACATGTTACTTGAGCAGACCCCCTATTATCTTCAGTCTGCCTGGGCTCAACGAACCGGCGAGCGCGAATTAGATGTTTAGTCCCAAGGTGTGGTGGTGTGGGTTAATAGTAAATCTTTCGGGATCATTTTGCCAAGATTTAATAATGAATTCATAAGGAGTAAGTCCATTGAGGGTTTTAAGTCTCTTGGCAAAGTTGTAAGCATTCACAAAGGAAGTAGATGGTTTTTGAGCTGATCATGGGAGGTATAATAATACCGATTCACTGTCGCCTCCTTGAGGGTGCGATTCATGCGCTCGACCTGACCATTTGTCCAGGGATGGTTGACCTTCGTTAGGCGGTGTTCGATGGAATGCTTATAACAGACCCTGTCAAAAATATGGATCCAAGCGTGTTTATCCACCGATCTGTTTGTAAATTGGATGCCATTGTCGGTGAGAATGGTGTGTATTTTATAGGGGACAACTTGAATAAGATTGCGTAGAAACTGAGCCGCTTCTGCTTTTCCATATTTTTTCAGAAGTGCCACATAAACAAATTTACTTGTGCGATCAATAGCTACAAAAAGGTAGAGCTTTCCCTCAACTGTGCGCACTTCAGCAATATCAATATGAAAATACCCGATGGGATAGGATTTGAATTTCTTTTTTTGTTGCTTGTCGCCCTCAATCTCTGGCAATCGGCTGATACCATGACGCTTAAAAAGACGGTGAAGGGATGACCTTGTCAACTTAGGAATGCTGTTTTGCAACGCATACAGGCAATCATCCAAAGGCAATAAGGGGTGTGGGGACCGAAGGTCCCCACATTTCAATTCATATTCCCTCCCCTTTAGGGGAGGGCTAGGGAGGGGTTAAATATAGTGGGTGCGTAGCACCCACCACCTTAAGGGGCGAAGCCCCTTTAAAATCCCCCATACAAGCACTACTAAAAATTTAACGTCCCCTTAATGACCACTCCCGATACATCATAACTAAATTCTGGTAACCCATATTTTCGGTACACCGGATCTAAATTGTTGGTCAATATTTTAATGTACCCCTCACCTGTTAACGTAAAGTTTCGTATATACGGATTCCCCGTAATCGGTATAATAATATTTAAACTTAAATTACCCACATGCACCGTATCACTCCGCTGCACCAATTCCGTTCGAATCAAGTCATCCGTTCCACGCAATAATTCGGATTGTTGTAATGTATTCAACTGTATCCCCCACGAATCCGTGCGTGTATATGTCGCCGTTACATTAAAAAACTCAGACCGAAATGGCGTGTACGATACCGCCGCGACCCCCGTATACCCCGGCTGCGCCGGTGCATTGCCCACCCGAGATGACTTCATTGAATAATCATAGCCAATCGTAAACCCCGAAAATAATGTGAATGACGTGCCCGCCGTAATCGTTTCATCCGAAAATAAGCTGACCACCTTCGATACCGGCGTTTCATTCCCCTCCTGAATCCGGTTGATCGAATACCCCCCTTTAATCGCAATCCAATTAATAAACGGATTCACCACCACCACCCCCGCTATTAACGAGGTTTCCTTTTCTGTTACATCGGTAAATAACAACGGATTTGTTCGAATCATCGGACTCACTAACTCATCTTTAAGAATCGATAACTTGGGGCTTCGGTATTGGGCCAAATTTCCCAGTGTATAGGTACCCGATACATCAATCACCAATCCAAAAAAAGAGGGTAATGGCACCCTAGCTGATGTTCCCAATTCATTCGACACCCGATAGGTCACCCCTTGATTGGATTGCAACACATTTCGGCTAAACCAATCTTCCGTTTCTCGTAACGTCCCAGCCCCCGATATCCAATTCCATAATGTGCCACCAAGGCGAATAGACTTCATTTGCATCGACGCAAAATCTTGGATAAAACTGGGCGTAGCCCCATCATACAATGCCACATCCTGCTTGCGACTATCTCGCCACTCAAACGATTCATCCAACGATAATTCAGGATTACTAATATTAAATTTAAGCAAATGTGACACCACCGGAATCCCGTCAATTGAAATGGGCCACGGAAATGAAAAGGGCGTCGGACGAAATACCCACCCCTGCACCCGCTTCGAGGATGGCGTCCACTCACTCGTGCGATTTCCCGTCGCCCCAACCACCGTTCGCTCACTCTGATTAAACTCATTTTTTTCAGATAAATCCAAGCGATACACCATATGATTGAGTATCGGCAAGGGAAGATCAATGCTCATTCGCCCCGTCTTAAGCTCATAATCTCGATACGTTGTGGTTTTAAAATAGGTTTGAGAGGTCCCCTGAAGCAACGATTGATTAAATTGCTTCACAATCGAAAATTCGGGGAAGGTGATCCAATTCATGGGTGAAAAGGATTTTAAACTCACCCCTTGCCCCGTCGATTTGGTCATGTTCTGATCATTATTTTCAACCGTCACACGCTCATCCCAATTCAATTGAAACACGGAATTGTCCCACACCGATACCCAAGCACTTTGCGGATCCCCACCCCAATTCGTTAACATCCCATGCATCGAGAAGCGGTCAATCGACATATCCGCCGCCGTGCTTTTTCGCCCTTTTTGACCCAACAAAGCACTGTATTGATTCTCTAATGAATACCCACTCGAAATATTAACCCACGATTGTGGCACCAATACCGATCGAATCCGCATGTTCATTAATTGATTCGGGGTGCTTTGTTTACCATTGCTTTCAGTAAATGATTCTTCCGATTGGGTACTAAATGTAATATCCCAACCTCGAAATGGCTTAATATCACTATCCAAACCCCATAATGAACGGTGATTTTTGGTGAGCCCAATCGGGGATTGGGCCGTATTAAAATACTCCAATGTCGTCGATTGATTGTATTTTGGCCTAAAATTAGCCACCTCCACCCCCAACCACTGCGTAATGGTATATAACCCCGATAAGTCAAACCCATCGGTAATCACCGACCGCTGATTAAACCCATCTTTAACCCCATCCATACTATGGGTATAACTCCGACGAAATTGGGTTTTTTGATCCGCTGGACCAAAATCCACCCGCGTCTCAGCCGCTACCAAATCGTTGTCAATCAAATACGTATTGGGTGAGGCTCCAACTGGATCTTGGGTATTTAATGTGTACCTAAGATTTTGATACACCCCAAACCCCGGCAAAGGGGTTAATTGCCCTTGAATAAAAAAATCGTCCATATGGTTAAACACCGCTTTTTCATGATTGGCACGAGGTAATTCCTCATCTCGACGCCGGTAATCCATACTCAAAAACCCCCCCGCGACTCGGTATTCCATCCCCCCGCCAAATGATGTGGTCCCCTTTCGGTCTTGAATCGGGGAAAGGGGGTTATAATCACGATCAATGGACTTAAAATCCCCCCTCAATTGAACATCCCCAATTTGATAAGAGGTGGCCATTTTACCAACAAATTTCATGGCCTGAACCTCCCCTGCCGAAGTGGTTGCATCCGTATCCACATACGAAAAAGACACCCGAATGCTATGATTGGATTGGGGGACCACATTTAAAAATCGAATAGTGCCCTGTTGATAATTAATCATATAATCTTGGTCACGGGCCATCGGCACATTATCGATAAATACCAACTCCGACGCATCCACCACATTCGTTTTTCCCAATCCATACGGACCACTCGTCCCATTTCCATTCACCGTTATTTCCGTAGATCGACGTGGCTTACTAAAATTATTATCGGCACCCGATACTTCCAAATCAACCCGCCATGAATCGGTTAATTGGGTACCCAAACTTACCCCAATTTGCTTCTGCACCAATCGACCACTATTGGCACCCACCTCCGGCGCATAATCGTATACCAGCGTTATTCGTTGGTCTTTATAGGGATATTGTTTTCGACTCGACCTCATATTCGAATTGGGGTTAATATCCCCCTCTTTATAAAAAGTAATCACCACATCAATCCCATTGGCCCCATAATCAATCGAAAAATCTTGATTTATCTGCAATTCTTCATCCACCAAGCCGTTAAATACCCTCAATTTTCTTAATCCCAAAAATTTCATTGGTAATTCTTTTAAATTAAAATTGATATTGTGCTGATATACTTTATCCCCCGTCCCCATTAATACCGCCGTGGTTTGATACGAGCGACGATAACTGTAGGCTATTTGCAATGATTTACCCACATAGGCATCAGCGACCGAAAATTCACCCCGATGGGCATTCACCAATGTCACCGCACCCGGCGGGGCTGGGGCCCCATCCACCATAACATCCACTTGATCCGGTAATGTGATGGGGTTGTTATTCAGGTAAAAACGATTGGATGAAGGGGCTTGAACTTCCTGATTTACTTTTAGAATCTGCCCATTTCCATCGGTATTAACGGCCTGTTGCAAAAATGTGACCCCCATTGATAGGGGGGATTGACTCATTCCCGTTTCGGTGGTTTTAACCCGAATGGCCTCAAATTTTGCCGATATGATACTGGGGTATGGGATGCTGTATAAAAAAGATAACCGTCCCGTTTCATAATCAATATTATAATCATTGATTTCGGTTTTAAGTTGGCCATTGACCCGTACCACCAAGCTGCCTTCAACCAATGGCGTGGCTTCTAATTGGTAGGGTCCATTCGCATTTCGGCCGATCAAAATTTGGTCAACCGCTTGGGTGATGTATGATTCATAACGAATCACCAATCGATCCGTTGATTGGAGCGATCGAATCAGTTGAATTTCACCTCGCCGACTGCGAATGATGTAATCCAAATCTCGGGTCATGGATACCCCATTCATTAACAAGGTTTCCGAACCCAAAACAATGGGTTTTTGATTAAGCTTAATTAACCCATTTTCACTCACGTCTTTGCTTAAAAAAACCTCTTCTGCTCGTGTGGTTTCGAGTGTTTTGAGCACCCGTTTACCTTGTTGCCACAACCATTGGGCCCCTAAAAAATCTTTGCGGGATAATACCGGAATAAAATCCTCAATCGGGTTGGTAAACTCATACACGATTTGAATGTAATCGGTCGTCGACTTGGCGGTGGTAAAGGTAATTTCGCCATCAAAATAATTGACACTGTAATCCGATCCCTCTGCCTGAGGCGTATTATTGACCCAAACGCGCACCGATCCAGATAAAATGGGGCGAACCCCCACCGAATACTGGCGTCGACCATTTCCAAACGACTCAAACTTTTTTAATGTGGACCGTTCTTGCCCAAAGGCCAAAGCCACTTGGCTGCGATCGTCTTTAAACTTGTATTGGGCCCCTGTAATGGCCCGATTTAGGCGAATAAATTCACCATGTACAAATTCCGTATCCACTTTAAAAAAGTCGAGTTTATGATCTTGATATTGAACCCCCACATCATAAACCGCTGGAAATGATGGTTCCATTTCAACATTAAATCGAACATTTAACGTTTCTTGTAACCGCGCATCGATATTAAAGCGAAGACGCGGATCAAATTTAAGGGGACCCAACAACACATCCGGTGGCAAGCGGGTGTAATATGGGTCACGTTGAACACTTAAAATGCGATTATCCGTGGCTGATACTTGCCCCAGTTTGGGGTTATACGCCCGACCACTTAATTTGGTTTCTACAAACCCATCCACTTCAATTTGCTGGGCAAATTGGGCCGGTCGCTTGGGGAATAAAAAACTAGCCTCGGTATGCGGTTGAAAGTTATATACCGTGATGAGGGGGGGATGGGTTACAGGCGATCGCCCCACGTTGATGTTGAGGGTGGGGCCCAATCGGCTATCGAGGGAATCCTGTGGCAAACTAGGTGAGGGAATCGGGGCGTCAATGGTTAATACCCCGTCTTCTAGGGGTGGTACATCTGGTTCAGGTAGGAGGCGAACCACCCCAAACCGGTCATAACTTGGAAAGCGGGATAGGGTGGCCACCACCGCATCATTTTTTAGAATCCATGCAACTGTATTGAGTTGGGTTGTTACGGCCCACATGTTGGCGGTTTCATCTACTACCAAAAAATAGGTGCCACTGGGCGATTCATACCAAGGGGCCTGTTGGGGATCAGCGTCCTCCCATAAACGGGCAGAGGAGCCAATGACTTCGATGATGAGGTCGGTGGGTGTGGCCATTACCATGCCAATCATACCCATCCAACAAGTGAGCCCCATCATCCACGCCCAAGCCATGCGACGTACCGATGGAAGCCAGGCCATCCATCGCCTATTCATCCAAAGGGCACAAAAAAGTGGCGTCACCATAGCTATAAAACCGATACTGATCTTGAATGGCGTGCTCGTAGGCCACTTTAATCCGATGAATTCCCATCAACGCACACACCAAAATAAATAAAGATGACTTGGGTAAATGAAAGTTGGTAACCAATGCGGATACCACCTTAAAAGAAACACCGGGGGTTAAAAATATCGAGGTGGTTTGGGGCCCCGTTCTCAGTCGCCCATTTTGCCATGCCGATTCAAGTGCCCTGGTCACAGTGGTTCCCACGGCCACCACACGATGTCCGGATGCTTTGGCAGTGTGAATTGCGTCTGCGGTTGCGTCTGGAATGTGATACCATTCTTCGTGCATGTGATGATCCCTAATATCGTGGCTCAAAATGGGCTGAAAGGTCCCATAGCCAATATGAAGTGTGATGGTATAAATAGATACCCCCATCGACCGAATCTTAAACAGTAAATCCTCTGAAAAATGAAGCCCTGCCGTGGGGGCTGCCACACTCCCCAATTGGGTGGCCATGAGGGTTTGGTAGCGCTCTTCATCAGACGCGGTGGGGGTTTGATGTAAATACGGGGGCAAGGGAAGTTGGCCATGGGCTTCAATGGCCTGAAAAGGGTCCAAGTGAGTATGTAACGCCACCACTGCCAGCGGATGATGGGAAGGATGCTGGACCCAATCGATAATCTCAATGGATAAATCATCCGACACCCACAACCGATCCCCGATGCGAACCCGCTTGGCCGGCTTGATGAGTGCCTCCCAATATGGCATCCTGGGTTTAACCAGCATGATTTGAATGGTGGCACCCGTTATTTTTCTACCCAATAATCGGGCTTTCATCACCCGTGTATCGTTCATAATCAGGCAATCGGTAGGGCGTAAAAAACGAATCAATTCGGTCATCTTATGGTCGAAAATTTGATGGGGTGTCACCACCATTAATCGGCTTTGATCCCGAACGGGGGCAGGGGTTTTGGCAATTAATGCGTCAGGTAAGTCGAATCCAAATTGATCTAATTCATGCGACATGCTCATTTCCATTCATCATTTAAAGACGTCCACCAATCCGTTACATCCATGCACAACAAAAGATGTTGTACCGTAAGGACGGCATCCATACAAGGCGAACCCATTTTATTAAAATAGATGATGGGTCATGGTGAGTGTTTCCGCCCGATTATCCACCCAAAAAACGTTGAATACGATCTAAATCTGCATCAACTTGATGTAGGGCATGATGGGTCACCAATTCAACCATATAATCCAAGCACACCCCCACTTGTTGGAAGCCTTGGTCGGTGAGTTTAGGGGGCTGATGCTCACCCAATGGCCGTGTTAAGGAAGGGAGGTAAGACAATGCCACGGGTTGAATGGGGGGGGTATCTTTTGATGGCTGGTTTGGAATCGAATCAGGTGACTCGCTCAGAAGGGCGCCCCCTAGATGGGAGATGGCCATCTGATTGACCTGTTTAATGAGGTTAGTACTCTCTTGTGGGGACATATCTTGAGACTCGTTAACAAACCAACTTTGGACCATATCTTTTAATAAATCCATCACAGAATCGGGGATATGCGATACTTGACTCACCATTTTTAAGATACCCTCTAATTCGGCAATATGATCGATTCCATCGATTAATTGATCACAAATACGTTCGAGTAAATCAGCTTCTCGTTGGCCCAGCGATTCCCGCCTTGCTCGTTCAATGTGTTTAACCATATCCTTTAACTGATCCAGCTTATTGATATTAAAGGACCCCATATCGCCCAAAAATGTGATTGGAACCGGAATATTGAGGCGGGCCAAATGTCGAATTAACTGTTGCGCCTGGGCATAATCCAATGATTGGCGATGATGATTGGATGAAGAGTTGGAAGCGATATCCTCCCATTTTGTATGGGACGATATGGCGGTTAGAGTGGGTTGGTTGGAAGGTGGTGGGGTCTCGCCCTTGGGTGGGGGCATGGTGGGTGTTCCCTGATGGGGTTGGCTGGGGTTTACTATTTGATGGACCATGTTGCGAATGGCGTCTTGATTCATTCCTGAATCCATTTGTTTAATCCCCATATTTTGGCGTTCGTGATCTGGCAAGTGGTGTTGCCAATTGGGAATGAGTTTAGACACATGCATAAACATGGCCACCATGGATTCTTTTAAGCGTTGGCTACCGGCACTATCCTGATCGTTGATGGCCATTTCAAGCGAATCGATGGCTTGTTTAAGGCTATCTACAGCCTCTTTAATGGCGGGAACGCCACTCAATTTGGAAGCGGTATCGCGCAATCGTTTAACCAAATCTGGCAATACGCCCCCACTACCCACACCGGCTATCGGAAAAGACATAGGTGACCCTTTCTGTAACAATCAGCATATTATATGATTCAACAACCCCATTATTAAGTCGACAACCCCATGGCCACAATATGTACCCAATTTTTTCAATTTATTTTAGAGGTAGGGTTTAACTGTGGGCGCTGCGCGCCCAGCCCCGCCAAGGGGGCAAAGCCCCCTTTGAACCCCCTAAACTGGGTGTGCCCCCTCGGGAATGAAAGGGGCTTCGCCCCTGTTGATGGTGGGCACTGCGTGCCCAGTCTATTTTAACCCACCCCTGCCCCTCCCAGGAGGGGAATTAATACTTAGTGGGTGCTGCGCACCCACGCCCGCCTTAAGGGGCTATGCCCCTTAAGAATCCCCACTATATTGCGGGTCCAGGGGCTCCGCCCCTGGTCTGGGGCGTGGGGACCGAAGGTCCCCACATTTAAATTCTTATTCCCTCCCCTTTAGGGGAGGGCTAGGGTGGGGTTATCACTGTGGGCACTGCGTGCCCAGCCCCGCCAAGGGGGCAAAGCCCCCTTTGAACCCCCTAAAATGTGCCTGCCCCTCCCTCGGGGCAAAGCCCCCTTTGAACCCCGTAAACTGGGTGTGCCCCCTCGGGAATGAAAGGGGCTTCGCCCCTATAAAGTGGTGGGCACTGCGTGCCCACTATTGCAACCCCACCCTAGCCCTCCCCAGAGGGGAGGGAATATGAATTGAAATGTGGGGACCTTCGGTCCCCAGACCCCTTGACTAAGGGCTTTGCCCTTAGGAACCTATGAATTAACTGCGGGCGCTGCGCGCCCAGCCCCGCCAAGGGTACGAGCCCCCTTTGAACCCCCTAAAATGTGCCTGCCCCTCCCTCGGGGCGAAGCCCCTTGGTACCCCGTAAACCAGACGTGCCCTGCGGGATTTTAAAGGGGCTTCGCCCCTTTAAGCGGGCGTGGGTGCGCAGCACCCACTATCAAATTGGATCAGGGGGGAGTGTGAGGGGGGAACGCCCTCACATATGATTAAAATACAATTTATTCCCTTTACCAACTAAGAAAAAATATCAAAAATCCCCCCACGATCTGATTTCACCTGATACTTCTGCCGCATATCACGGGTTAATCGATGAATATCAGGGTATCGATCCGCTAATTTGTGAATGCCTGCCATAATCGAAAGAGGCCCAATTTGCTCCATTATGGCAATCACCCGGGCTCTCGGGGTACTATCATCAGATAATAGGGGTAGCAAATGTGGTAATATCGGCTCACCCAATGCAATGAGTATTTGCTGACACATGGCCTTCGCAGTTGGATTCCCTTTGTCCAACCCCTTTACCAAAAATCCCCCCACCGATTTTAATCCAATGGCGTGAAATGTAGCCAACAACGGCTGTCGCAATGACGGCGTGACATATAATCGACATAATACCGGAATCGATCGTACCGATTTAATCCCCCCCAACATTAATAATACTGATTTTTTGACATCTTTAAATTCCAATAACTTAATCAATCGTTCTTCTTTTTGGGGATCTTCCATAAAATACAATAAATGAACAATATGATTGGCCGAAACCCAATCCCGAAGCCCAAATTCGCGCACCAAAAAGGGAATGGCTTTAGGCCCAAATTGACGAATAATCACCCCAATATACCGCCGAACCGCAAAATGGGGATGCCCCAATTGGGTCACCAAATAACCACACACCTCCGGACCAAACCGAATTAATGCTTTAATTGCATTTTTTCGAACATGGGGATCTTGATCCATTAATAACCGCGTAAGATGGGGAATCGCAGTGGGATTTCCCAACTCTCCCAACTTTTCTGCCACACACCATCGAACCATCCACTCCACATCATCCACCGCTTTTAACAAGCCCACAATATCATCCACATTTTGCCGCAATTTAAGCTCAATTATGGCATCCCATCGGGTGTTTGGATCTCGAATTCGGTCAATAAGCCCCTGTATCATGACATCATTTTCTTAACCGCCGCCACCGCATCGAATACCGTATTCACCGGAATTAAATCCATCCCGGCGGGGGTTTCTTTTACATCCCTAGCTGGCACCATACAACAATCAAATCCCAAAGTGGACAATTCCCCCAATCGGCGATCAAATTGCGGTACCGATCGCACTTCCCCTGTTAATCCAACCTCCCCAATGATCCCCAATCGCCGGGGAATCCCCCAATTATTGGCCGACGATACCATCGCCAACATCACTGCCAAATCAATGGCGGGCTCTGCACTTTTGTAGCCCCCCACAATATTTAAAATAATATCTTTACTAGATAATTTTAAGCCTAATAATTTTTCACATACCGCAATTAATAACTGTGCTCGATTGGGATCCACCCCCAAAATGGTGCGCTTTCCAATCGGGTAACCCGTATCCACCACAATCGATTGAATTTCAATTAAAAATACCCGACTTCCTTCCAATACCGCACTCACCGTTGAGCCCGGATGCCCAATCGTGGTGAGGTCCAAAAACAACCCCGATGGGTTACTCACACTGGTAAGGCCCGATTCATTCATTTCAAACAATCCAATTTCGTTAATACCTGAATACCGGTTTTTAAATGAGCGTATCATCCGATATTGCATCGCCGATTCACCTTCAAAATACAAAATGACATCAACCAAATGTTCCACCACTTTAGGGCCTGCCAAACTGCCATCTTTGGTGACATGCCCCACCAATAGGGCCGTTGCCCCAATCGCTTTCACTGTTTTAACCAACATCGATACACAATGCCTTACTTGATTAACACTACCCGCCACCGATGGCATATCTGGATCCAACATCACTTGCACCGAGTCAATCACCACCAACGTGGGGCGCTGTTGCCGAATTAATTGGCATATCACACCAATATTGGTTTCGGCCATCACCCACAAATGGGGTGTCACCGCCGACAAGCGATCCGCACGATGTCGAATTTGACTCAGCGATTCCTCACCCGTTATTAATAATGTTCGATATGATTTTGCCCCCATTTTGGCACATACTTGCATACATAATGTGGATTTGCCAATACCAGGCTCCCCGCCCAATAAAATAACCGCCCCTTCAACCAACCCATTCCCCAACACCCGATCCAATTCCGGAATATCGGTGGGAAAAATAAAGACAGAGGACACCGTTACATCCCCAATGGGTAGCACGGCCACATCCCCCATCACCCCAGCCACTGGCTGATCGGTTTCAATGGTATTCCATTCCCCACACTCCGAACAACGCCCCGACCACCTTGGGAAATGAACCCCACAATTTACACAAACAAAGGTCGTTTTTACTTTAGCCACTTATCGGTTCAAGTTGACGTTGGGTGTCTGAATCCTTTTCTTTAATGGGTGCATCAATGGGGGTTAACGAAAATGATAACTGATCCGATTTAATAGTGGCTTTTACCAATACATTGGCTCGAATATTTTCTTTTAAAATGGCATCCGCCAATCGATCTTCAAAATGCTCTTGAATCGCACGACGCATGGCCCTTGCACCCTGTCGCTGGTCATACCCTTTTTCCAATAAAAATGTTTTGACTTTTTTATCGATTTTAAACTTAATATTAGATGTAACCATCCGCTTCTCGACATCCGCCAACATAATATCAACAATCGACGCAATCGCTTCTTTGGATAATGGCTTAAATACAATGACATCATCAATTCGATTTAAAAATTCGGGCTTAAATTCACGACGCAACTCATCTTGTAATTTGGTTTTAATGGTATCATATTGGGCCTGATCCGCACGTGCTGCATCTACAAAGCCAAATGATGACTCTTTTTCAATAAACTTACTTCCCACATTCGATGTCATCACAATAAACGTATTTTTAAAGTTCACAGTTCGACCCGTTGAATCGGTCAATCGGCCATCGTCCAAAATTTGCAATAAAATATTCACCACGTCTGACGATGCTTTTTCTAACTCATCAAATAACACCACCGAATACGGTTTGCGACGAACGGGCTCCGTTAGTTGCCCCCCCTCATTAAACCCAACATAACCAGGTGGGGACCCAATGAGCCGAGACACCGTATGCTTCTCCATATATTCAGACATATCCACCCGAACCAACGCATCCCGTGACCCAAATAAATATTCCGCCAGTGTTTTGGCCAACTCTGATTTACCAACCCCTGTTGGACCCAAAAATAAAAAGGAGCCAGATGGGCGACGGGGGTCTTTTAATCCAACCTTGGCCCGCTTAACCGCCCTAACCAAGGCTTTGATGGCATCCGGTTGTCCCACCACATGGTCAGTTAATGCCAACTCCATCTTTAATAGTTTGGCCGATTCTTCTTCTGTAATTTTAGAAACTGGAATTCCCGTCCACGCCGCTACCACCGACGCAATCGTCTGCTCATCCACAATACGACGCACCATCTGAATCTGCTCATCTGTATAAACCGACAATTGCTCATCCAATTGTCGCTTTTCCGAATCCATCGCCACCCAATGATCCATTTCGGTCGCCGAAACCGGGCCAAAATGAGGATTTCCTTTTACCAATTCCCGTAAGGGAAGGGGCGCACTTGAATACCTCAACATCACTTTCGAAGAGGCTTCATCGATTAAATCCACCGCCTTGTCTGGCAAAAACCGCTCCGTAATATAGCGACTCGCCAAGGCAACCGCATCCACAATCGCTTCATCGGTGATTATAACTTGGTGAAATTGCTCATATTGCTTTTTGATTCCACGCAAGATTTTAATGGCATCATCCACACTCGGCTCATCCACAAATACCGACTGAAAACGACGCTCTAACGCCCCATCCCCTTCAATGTGCTTGCGGTATTCATCCAATGTGGTAGCACCAATGCATTGAAGCTCCCCGCGAGATAACGCCGGCTTGAACAAATTCGCCGCATCAAGACTCCCCTCTGATCCCCCCGTGCCAATAATGGTATGAAGTTCATCGATAAACAAAATGACATTTTTTGCCTTACGAACTTCTTCCATTACTTTTTTAACACGGTCCTCAAATTCACCCCGATATTTGGTACCCGCCACCAATAACCCCAAATCGAGGGTCACAACCCGCTTTTCTTTTAATTTATCAGGAACATCCCCCTTCACCATTTTTTGTGACAAACCCTCTACAATGGCCGTTTTGCCAACTCCCGGCTCACCGGTTAATACAGGATTGTTTTTGGTTCGACGACAAATAATTTGTATAATGCGCTCTATTTCTTTTTCTCGTCCCACCACTGGGTCTAACACACCCTCGGCCGCCAACGAGGTTAAATCGCGGCCATACAAATCAAGAGTTGGGGTAGCTACCGTGGAGTTTGCCTTACTTGATGACGCCACACGGTTACCCAACAACTTTAATAATTCATCTTTAAATACGGTAGGACTACATCCCAAATCGGTTAAAACTTTGGCCGCAATATTGGACGGATCTCGGAAAATACTCAAAAATAAATGCTCAACGTTAACATAATTATGCCCCAACTTACGGGCTTCATCCCAAGCGTATGTTAATACTTGCTTGGCCTGTTGGGTAAACGGAATATTGCCATAATCAGAGTGGGAAGCACCATTGTCCAATCGATCCTCAATGGCCATTCGAATATGATCGGAAGAAAAACCCATCTCGGATAACACCTTCACCACCACATTGTCGCCTTCCCCCAAAATACCCAATAAAATATGCTCCGTACCAACATAGGAATGCTGGAGCTTTTTCGCCTCTTCTTGGGCTAGCATAATGGCTTGGATGGCTTTTTCGGTGAATCGTGAAAACATCATTCAATAATAGCTTGTGACAATCCTGTTTTACAAGGGGTTAGCCAGATAATTTACTAATTAAGGCCGACATAATTTTATTAACATCGTCCACCACACCTTGAATAGCCGAAAACCCTCGATTTAATAGCGCCATATCCAATGCCACTTTTGCCACATCCACATTTGATGACTCTAGTTTTTCGGCCACAATATCGCCATAAACCGTGCCCGAAATATTGGTTTCCAAGGCCTCTCCAGCTGCCACGGAGGCCCGATAGGCCCCCCCTTGGGCTGACGTTAAACCCTGCCGATTGATAAAACTGGTCATGCCCAACCGATAAATTGGAACCACTGCCGTGGGTGGAACCACCCCATTTTTAATATCGTCTTTGTTTTTTTGAAAATTACTAACCAATACACCCCCTTCTGTAAATCCGATGTCTGTTTGCCCTTCAACCACAATGGGTTGCAATGTCTGCGACGATACATTCCCCAATGCATTGGTAGGGTAGCCAAATACCTTTCGACCATACGCATCAGTTAAATAGCGCCCGTTGGGCTCAATCTGAAACTTACCGTTGCGGGTATATAACTTTTCACCCCCAATATCAGAATCTTTAGAGGAGCCCGATAAAATAAAAAAACCATTTCCCACAATGGCACAATCTAATTCCGTGCCAAACCCCAAATTACCCTGCCTAAAATCGGTGGTTAAGGCACTAATACTGACCGAACCCGCCAGTGTCATGGGGTTCACTGTTTTGGTGCCAGCCGCCCATGATTTACTATAAGACGATGAAAAATTAACCCAAACCGCTTTAAACCCAGGGGTGTTAAAATTGTCTGTATTGGCAATAGAGGTGCGAAGCGCCCCTGTTAATGCCCCAATCGAATTTTTTAACTCTGAATAAATATCAAACATTTTTGATCCTCTTTCTGATGCCCCATGTCTCGATGCCCTATTATTTAAATAAACGTAACTATACAACAAATCGACAATCACTCCCTCCCTATATGTATTCAATTATTTCGATTAATAATCCATGCCTTTTAACCCATACTAGATGGATTCGTTATATTGCAATGAAAGGTGAATGACCATGCCACTATCTCCCCTATCTGGGGCCCCACGAATACCCCTACCATTATCTACACGACAGGTACCCACCACCCGCTCGACCCAACCTATTTTTCATTCCATTGTGCCCCACCGCTATGAATTCCCATTTTTGGATCTAACCCTATCCATAACCCCCGCTGACCAACCAGCTGACAATATCTTGGGATTTTATCAGTCTGTGATTCAGCCATTACATGTTACGTTAACCCATTCGATTCAAGACAATCAATCCAAGCTCAGTCAATTAATAGATAGGTTATGCCATAGCAATCCACCACCCACATGGGTGCCCCTATTGCATCACAGGGTGATTCCTATCATCCTAACCAAACTCAATGGGGAACCCATTCGGCCGTTCTTTTTTGAATGGGAACTCAATCAGCTTTCAGCCCAACTGAAGGGGATTCTAGCCAACTCACCCCATTCCCTACCCGTTACCCCAACAAATCATCATCTGGTGGGGTGTGAATATGGTGAATTTCGCGAACTGGAAGGGGAATGTACACTTGCTCCGCCTCAAAACGTGCCAATAATGCCTTAATGAGCAAATGCCGGCTTTCGGACTGGACCCCGTAGTGAACCACTGTCATCACGACCGTTAAAGAAATACCTGCACTAGTAAACGATTGTAATCGCACCAAGGGGGGGCGTTTTGTAATTAAATGAGGATGCATGGTGGCCAATGTGGCAATCTCATCCGTAATGATGCCTTCTAACCGTTGTAAATCAGGTTGCACGGGTAATTCAATGGGGATGGAACACGCATACTCCTTTAAGGGTAGGGAATAATTGGTAAACGTAGCCGTGGCCAATACCGCATTGGGGACAATCACCAGATTACCCGATAAAGATTGAATGGACGTATTGCGCCACGTAATATCCACAATAATGCCATCATCGCCACCCACTTTTACATAATCACCGGTTCGAATTTGATTGGATAAAATCAGTTGAATCCCCGAAAATAAATTAGACAGGGTATCTTTGAGTGCCAACGCCACCGCCAACCCCCCAATTCCCAATGCCGTAATAATGGGTGCCACCGATACACCAATGGAATTTAATGCCACCATCACCCCAACCGAATACACCACAATTTTGGCAATATTAACCATAATGGAACTGGATGGCATGGCTCGTTGTGACACCATCATGTTGGTTAACCCCACACTTACCAAGCGATCCAACACCCACGTACCAAACCCAATACCCAATACAATAATGGATTGCCCCGCCAATTGGGTCACCATGGGTGGCAATGTTGTTAGCTCAATGGCCCCTGAAATTCCCACAAACACACCCAACACGATGGGTACCCCCGACAACACATCCGCCATCATGGTGGCATTCGGAGACTGGGACCACTGGCGTATTCGTCGCTGAATGAGGCGATTAACCAGAACCCCAACCAAAAAACCACCTGCCACAACAGCCATGGGCTTAATCACCCACGAATAGGCCATCCACCAGGTCATCATGACGTCGACCTGATTTGGATCGGCCCATAGGGCAAGCGATCCGCCAACGCTTGGGTCTTGGCATGATTGGATTCCAAGAGTGCCAACCCATCCCAAGACTGGGATAAAAACGCATCTCGCCGTGAGGCAGGCATGGTAATCGTGGTTGTGACTGATTCGTAAGTGAGTGTCATTGATTGCAGATCAATCACCAGCGAGGCGGACGGATGGTCGTGAATGAATCGAGATAGGGCTTGAATGGATTCGGGACTGGCCGTCATAACAGGCACCCCAATAGACTGGCAATTGCCAGAAAAAATCTCTGAGAATGAAATCCCCACCACGGCTTTAAAGCCGGCTCGTTTAACGGCTTGTGCCGCATGTTCCCGAGACGACCCACATCCAAAATTAGCCCCCACCACCATAATCGATGCCCCTTGAAATTGGGGATGATTTAATGGGTGTGCCTTTTGGCCCCCATTGGGCTCAAAACGCACATCATAAAACAAATAGTCTCCCATTCGCTCAAAGGTTAATTCTTTTAAAAATCGAGCCGGAACCATACGATCGGTATCAATGTCAGATCCCTCGATTGGAACGGCTCGTCCCTGTATCATCATGACACATACTCCCGACAATCCACCACGCGCCCAGCAACAGCTGCTGCCGCCACCATGGCTGGGCTCATTAACAAGGTTCGCCCCGTTGGTGACCCTTGTCGTCCCATAAAATTGCGATTGCTGGTTGATGCACACACCTCATTACCAACCAATCGATCCGGATTCATGGCCAAACACATGCTACACCCTGGCTCACGCCATTCGGCACCTGCGGCTAAAAAGACCTCGTGTAGTCCGGCCGCTTCCGCTTGGGCTTTAACCCAATAGCTACCGGGCACCACCATCGCACGAACGGATGGGTGAACCCGCTGATGTCGTAATACCGACGCCGCTATTTCCAAATCCGATAACCGTGAATTGGTGCACGACCCCATAAATGCAACGTCAATTTTGGTGCCCAATATCGGGGTTCCTTCCTTAAAATTCATGTACCCATACGCATCCTTGGCCACCGATTGTTGGGTGTCGGGGAGTTCCCCAATCATGGGTAGGCGCTGGGTCACACCCACCGATTGGGCGGGGGTAATCCCCCACGTTACCATGGGTTCAATCTCACCACCGGATACGTCTACTGTCGCATCATAGGTGGCATTGGCGTCGGATCGAATGGTTTGCCAATATAAAACCGCCCGATCCCATGCCTCACCAGTTGGCGAAAAGGGTCGCCCTTTTAAATAATGAAGGGTCACCTCATCTGGGTTGACATACCCAATCCGAGCCCCCCCTTCAATGGACATATTACACAAGGTCAGGCGCCCCTCTATCCCCATTGCGTCAACAACAGAGCCCGCATATTCGTAGGCATATCCCAAACCAGCCGCCACACCCAATTGTTGGATAATCCGTAAAATGACATCCTTGGGATACACCCCCCGACCCAATTCACCCGATATTACAATCCGCTTTACTTTTAAGCGATTGGCCGCCAACGTTTGGGTTTGCAACACATGGTGCACTTCTGTAGACCCAATCCCAAATGCCAATGACCCCAATGCACCATGGGTACTGGTATGACTATCCCCACATGCAATGGTCATACCTGGTTGGGTTAAACCCATTTCAGGCCCCACCACATGCACAATACCCTGATTGGATTGGGGGGAATTTAAAAATTGAATCCCAAAGTCAGCGGTGTTTTTCTCTAAAGCCTGGGCCATGGCTTCGGCTTGTGAATCGGGGAATGGTCTGGATTGGGACACCGTGGGAATAATATGATCCATCGTGGCAATGGTACGCTGGGGGTAGGCAACGGGTTTACCCAACTCTCGCAGGGCCGCAAAGGCTTGGGGAGAGGTTACCTCATGCACCAAATGCAACCCAATGAATAGCTGGTCTTGCCCATTTGGAAGGGTGGTAACCCGATGGGCATCCCATACCTTGTCGTACAACGTACCACTGGACATTAGTGCATGTTTCTTAAAAAAGAAGGAACATCTAAATCAAATTCATCATCTTTATTATCAAACTTAAAAAATGAACCCGAACGCGGATTGGCCACTGGCTCAGGCGCCGACACAGGTGTCCCCGCGTCCGCCTCCGACGACAAGGCATCCCCAATGTCATCTGGCACGCCCACCGAGGCAGGGGTAACCGAGGTCACTGGGGTAGCTTGCCGGCGAAACCCTGTGGCAATAACCGTAACCATAATTTCATCTTGCATGGCCTCGTTAATCACCGACCCGAATAAAATATTGGCCTCGGGATCCACCGCCCCATAAATGACATCAGCCGCATTGTGAACCTCATGCAATGACAAATCATCCCCACCCGTAATATTTAAAATAACCCCCGTAGCGCCATGAATGGTTTCTTCCAATAAGGGCGAGGCAATGGCTTGGTTGGCCGCTTCAACGGCCCGATTTTCACCGGTTGCACGACCAATTCCCATCATGGCCGAACCTGAATTCATCATTACCGTCTTCACATCTGCAAAATCCAAGTTAATCAAACCAGGGATGGTGATTAAATCGGCAATGCCTTGCACCCCTTGACGCAATACATCGTCCGCAATTTTAAAGGCATCCACCATGGATGTCATTCGTTGAACGACTTGCAAAAGCTTGTCATTGGGAATCACAATCAAGGCATCCACTTGTTCTCGCAATCGTTTTAAACCATCTTCTGCTTGCCGGGTACGCACAGGGCCCTCAAATCGAAACGGTCGGGTTACCACGCCAATCGTTAAGGCCCCCATATCTTTGGCAATTTTGGCTACCACTGGGGCCGCACCGGTACCGGTGCCACCACCCATACCGGCGGTTATAAACACCATATCGGAACCAGCCAAGGCGGCTTCAATATCTTCTTTAGATTCTTTGGCCGCTTGTTCACCCACGGCTGGAATGGCCCCACCGCCCAATCCTTTGGTCAGTTTGGTGCCAATTTGAAGGCGATTATCCGCCAGTGATACATTAAGGGCTTGGAAATCGGTATTAATGGCCCAAAATTCCACCCCGCTCACCCCATTACCAATCATGCGATTGATGGCATTACCGCCACCGCCGCCGACGCCCATCACTTTAATATTTGCGAACTGTTTTAATGTATCCGACACACTTGTCTCCTTCATAAATACCCCGACTGATCACGGCCCAATTTTGTTTAACGGACTCCATTGTATCTCGTTGTACTATACAATCCTTGCTATGGGCAGTTTAACAAACGAGTGAATAGATTGTGAACCAGTAAAGTTTTAAGTGAGTGTGAGGGGGATCATTTTTATCAAGAAAGAAGGTGGTGTAATTGAACCCCCACCCCAACCCTCCCCAGAGGGGAGGGAGAAGATTTTATTTCGGGGACCTTCGGTCCCCGAGCCCCAGACCAGGGGCGGAGCCCCTGGACCCCAAATTCAAGGGTGGAGCCCTTGGGGGTACAAAGGGGGCTCCGCCCCCTTGTTAGGGGTCTGGGGACCATCGGTCCCCAGATTCAAATTTGATAGTGGGCACTGCGTGACCACGCCCGCCGAAGGTGGGGGATTTTAACCCCACCCCAACCCTCCCCAGAGGGGAGGGAGAAGATTTTATTTCGGGGACCTTCGGTCCCCGAGCCCCAGACCAGGGGCGGAGCCCCTGGACCCCAAATTCAAGGGCGGAGCCCTTGGGGGGTACAAAGGGGGCTCCGCCCCCTTGTCAGGGGTCTGGGGACCGACGGTCCCCAGATTCAAAATGGATCAGGGGGGAGCGTGAGGGGGGAACGCCCTCACCTATCATAAAAGCCCCCCCCCTACCCTTCTACTATGTTAAACTACACGAATGACCCATCATACGTCTTTTCCTTTAACACCCGAAGATTATTACGTGTTACCAGATGGTCGAATGGTATTTACCGCCACTTATCATCTTAAACGTGGCTATTGTTGCCAATCGGGTTGTCGTCATTGCCCCTATTCGTCCAAACCTGATACCAATAACCCCACACACCCTCCACCGAAGGAACCCCTTTAAAATCCCCGCCTTAAAGGGCAAGCCCCTTAAGAATCGGGGCAACCTGTTTTATGGGGTTCCCAAGGGCCTGCGGCCCCTGGGCGGGGCTGGGTGCGCAGCACCCACATTTATCCTTTTATATAAACCGGCATTTCGGATATCTCAACCGATACCCCCTCCCCCAATCGATTCGATACATAGGTAAAAACCGCCTGAGCCATTTGTTGCCTTAATTCCACCGACCGCCCCACCAATAACTTAATCTCAATTCCCACAAAACCAGACGTAACCGCGTGATCCGTACTCCCCACCGTCGAGACAACCGGGGTTAATACCCGCCCCTTACATGCCATCGGGGTAATGTTGGGGTCTAAATCCATCAGCGATTGGGCAATCCCATGCAAAAGGGGGGCCCACTCCACTCCCTCATGATGAGCGGTCGGGGTTACAATAATATGGGGCATGGGGCACATCCTTTCTGGAATAATAATACCTGTTACCCTACCATATAAGCCCCAAGGTTGCCCACCCAATTCAGCTCCCACCCCCTCTAGTCACCCCCTCCTCGACTCACCCCAATCCCACTTAATTCACTTCGCCCCAATCCAACCGGATGAACCTGTATTTTAGATGGAATCCATTCTTTAATACTCCCCACATGAGAAATAATGCCCACCACTTTGCCATCATGATGCAATGAAGATAAGGTGGATAAAGCCAAATCCAAGGCCTCATGGTCCAACGTGCCAAATCCCTCATCCAAAAATAAAGAATCCACCCGCACCGTTTGACTGGCCATTTTAGATAACCCCAATGCCAACGCCAAACTCACCAGAAATTGCTCGCCTCCCGACATGTTTTTGGTCGATCGACTCTCCCCCGCTTGATAATGATCCATAATCGCCAACCCCAATGGAATCCGATCATCGTTGATTAACGTATACCGATCGGTCATCCGTTGCAATTGTTCATTGGCATGCAAAATCATCCATTCGAACGTCAATCCTTGCGCAAAATTTCGGTATTTTTTTCCGTTTTCTGACCCAATTAACTCATGTAAATTCCCCCATCGCGTCACCTCTTTTTGCTGGGCCTGAATCTGAATTTGATGGTGTTGAAGTCGCTCCATGGCCTGTTGGTGTTGGGTTAATTGAATGTGAGTCTGCGCTTTGAGATCTCGCTGAATATCCCAATCCATCACAATCTGGGCCATCATCGTTGCCAACTCAGAGTCGGAATGACTGGTTATCTCACGCGCTTTTTCTTGCACCAACTGACCCATCAGGGCCTGCTGGTTGGTTTGTAACCCCGCCCATTGGCTATCCAACGTTTTCTCTAATAATTCCCATTCTTGTTTGACCGATTCTGATAATAAACCCTCTAAAAAATGGGCCTCGTCACGGATGTTGGCCCCCGCCAATCGATGCCGCCACGCTTGCTCTAAACCTTGCAACCGCTGGGCCCGATCTTGGATGGACACTTGTAACCCTTGGGTTTCACCCCACACCGTTAATTGGGCTTTCTGGGCTACTTCTAAAGCCGCGGTGGCCACCCCCACCTGATCGGCTGCTTGCTGAATACCATCTTGCCCCTTTTTTAACTCACCATCGGGATCCCGATCCCCCAATGCCTGCTGGCGAATTTGCCGGTTTTGCTGAATCTCTTTCGTCAACTCATCCAAAGACGGCTGCATGGCTTGACGTTGCGATTGCGTCGCTTCCAATCGGGTGGTGAATTGGGCCATCTCCAATTCATGGGCATCCTGTTGTTGACGAGCCAACTCGCGTTGTTGCCCAATGGCAATCCATTGATCCCGTCGCGCTTGCAAGGTCAATACCCCCGCTTCCGTCAAATCAGACACCCCATATGGCGCCAATTGCGTCGCCAAATGGGTGGCCAATTCCTGATACCCCTGCTGTGCCAAATGGTACGCCTGCTCCAAACGCAATCGATGCGACTGAGCCCATTCAATTTGCTGCCGAAGACTCTCTTGTTGGGCCGTCACCACTTGCCATTGTTCTGTCGCTTCTTGACACATGGTTGCCAGCTGGGTGATGGCATCTTCCATTTGTTCCGCAGTGGCAATGCACTGGGTTAGGGCGTCAATGTCTGCTTGAAGTGCCTCTACCGCCGTGGCAGGGCTCTGCTGCTGATACGGATGATGCTGGGACCCACACAGCGGACAGGGGACCCCGTCTTGCAGTTGGGAGCGCATGGTTTCCAATTCAATGATTCGCAACTGATACGCTTGTTCCCGAATCAGCTGGTCTTTTTTGGTTCGGATTTCTCGCAATAATTGACCGCCCAAATGGGTTTGAAGGTGCTGGATTGCTTGTTGATGTTGCTCCCTTAACCCCACCAACGTTTTTTGATGTTGGTTGGAACCCACCTGCACCGCCTCCCATTCTTGGGATAGGGTGGCCCCTGCTTGCTGATCGTCTTTTAATTCCGTTTGTTTGTGTTGTACGTGCGTGTGCTGATTGAACACCGCCTTCCATTGTTCATATATGCCCGTCCACTGGGTAACCAATGCGTGGTCTTCGGCATGGGTTTGTAGATAATCATCCAATTTTTGAATGGATTGCTCCCACGTGAGTTGGTTGGCACGGGCCTCGTTTAAGGCGGTTTGGATGGATAATTCAAGCTGAATAAAGCCATCTTGGGTTTGAAGCAGGGATTGTTGTTGTTGGGTGAGGTCGACCATACGCCGATCGAGGTCTTTGACCTGCTGTAATAGGGGAAGCCGTTGTTGATGATGCCCCGTGAGTTGATCGAGATGAGACTGGGCCTCCGCCACATCCCGCTGCAAGGGGACCATCGATGCACCAAGTTGGTGATGCCGATCCAACAAATCTTGAAGTCGATGTTGATCGGTTTGTTGCTCTTGTCGTACCACTTGTAATGTGGCGTAATCTGACGCCAAGGGTTGCAAAGTCCGGGCCAAGCCTAACGCCTCACGCTTAGGTAAAAATGCCAATCGTTGCTGATGAAGGTGCCCCAACGCCTCGTTGACCTTGGTTAAGTCGGCTTGCAACCGGGTAAGTTGGGCCAACCAATCCAATCCCTGTTGTACGGTGATTTGAGCGGCCTGAAGGCGGTTAATTTCGGCATCACAGGCCGTGAGTTGCTGGGTAAGTTGCGCCACTTGTTCGGGGGATAATGGCGTAACACCCGCTGTTTCCATTTCCAAATCTTTGAGGGCCTGCCCCGCCATTCGATGACGCTGATGTACCATCATGGAAATTTGGCTATATATATCAGATCCGGTGATTTGCTCTAAAATGGGGGCCCGTTCATCGGGAGACGCCAATAAAAAGCTGGCAAACTCACCTTGTGCCAACATCATGGATCGGGTAAATCGCTTAAAATCCATCCCAGTGACCCGTTCAATATGCCCCAACACCCCTTTAAGGGAGGCATCGATAATAGCGCCCGATGGGCATTCGGCGATTTCGTGTTTGGGAATTTGTAAGGCCCCATCCGTTTTTTTTCGGGCCCGCTGTTGGCTCCAAAAACACCGGTATCGCCCCGCTTGGGTTTCGAATGTAACCTCGGCAAAACAATGACTGGCCTGTTGCGACATTAACTCATTATTGGATTGGGTTATTTTTCCCAATCGAGGGGTCTGCCCGTACAAGGCCAAACAAATGGCATCCAACAAGGTGGTTTTACCCGATCCGGTTGGCCCAATAATGGCAAAACACCCATCCGCAACCAAGGTGGGGTGGGCAAAATCAATATGCCATTCCCCCATTAATGAATTTAAATTGGCCAATCGCAAGGATAGTATTCTCATGAATTCCCCACCATTTCATCCACCTCTCGCCCCAATAAATCAACCGCTTCCAAATACGTTTGAATCAATTCTGGGCGTTGATCGTCCGGAATCCCATGCCGATCCAAACAACGATGAAAGACGTCCAAATCCGTTAAATCCCCCAACGATTCCCCCACCTGTTGTGGCCTTAACCCAACCGCAGACTTGGTAAAATCAGAGAGCCGCAATACCGATAGACATGAGCCCTGAACTTGCTCCTCGATGTGGGTTCGCAACTGACTCACCACCTCCGCACCGGTATACTCAATATCCACCCAATACGGCAACATGGATTCCATCAAGCGGTGTAGTTCACTGGTAATATGGGCCAAGTCGCCCCGAATGGTTACCAGCGGTTGCCAGCAGGGAATGGGGATCAATTCCACAACGGTGGGTTGGTCAGACAGGGTGACCAAGGGCAGGGTTTTTTGCTGGGTGGCCTCCCCAAACCCCATCGCAAAGGGGGACCCACTGTAGCGAACGGTCTCGTTCCCCCCCACGATTTGGGGAACATGCAAATGCCCCAGCGCCACGTACGCACACGACGGGGGAAATACCGAAGCTGGAATATGAGACAAGGACCCCACTTGCAATTCCCGAACCCCATCCCCATCGATGGTAACCCCCCCGGCCGTAAACAAATGCCCCATTACCACCAAGGGGACCGGTTCGTTGCGATCTTGGCATTGCTGGGCTTCATCAATGCAACGGGCGTAATGGGCCATCACCCCTTCCACGAATTGCCGGTTTTTGTCATCTTGGGTTTCACCCGCCCGACTCACCCGCACATCCCCCTCCCTTAAAAAGGGGACGGCACATACCCGTATCAGGGGGTTTCCTGTCGCATCAGATAGGGTGATGACCTCGTCCGATGGGGACGACGAGGGCTGCCCTAGCACATGGATATTAAGGGATTTTAATAAGGTTTTAGGGGCGTTAATCAATGATGGCGAATCATGATTGCCCGCAATAATCACCACATGTTGACAATCGGTTTTGGCTATATTTGCCAAAAATTGATAATACAATTGTTGGGCTTGATAGGATGGGGTGGTGGAATCAAACACATCCCCTGCCATTAACAACACATCCACATGATGGGTCTCGATGGTGGCCAATAACCAATTTAAAAAAGTGGCGGATTCCGCCAATCGGGATCGCCCATACAATGAGCGACCCAAATGCCAATCAGCCGTGTGCAACACCCGTAATGGACGACGAGATGGTGGACGATCGGATGGCATGCCCATTACCCCTTCTCCTGATCAATGGCGAGTATGGCACCGCATTTGCAGGTCGTGGGCCACCGGTGGCTGATGGGGGGTGATGCCCATCCCGATTGTTTCATGTGAAGCAACGACCGAGGGGGTGTTGGCAACGGATCTGGGTGGGCCACACTATCCATTGGTATGGGGCGGGGTGGCGGGATAGGCCCGTTCCCATGCGAGCATGGCTTGGGGGATGATCCAATCCGACGGGGTGGGTGTCCAATCGGACATGGGGATAATCACGGGGGGAATTAATCCATTCAAAACCCCATAGTACAGTCGTAGCCAGAGAGGGAGCCACCAAGGAACCGCCCCAATCACCACATTGATATTGTAATGGATCAGTGTGCGCATTAGGGTGGGGAGGGTCCGCCATCGAATGGGCATCTCGAATGGCACCAATACCAGTGGAACGGGCCCTTGGCTGGCGGATTGAACCCCTTGCTTGAGTGTGGATGGGTCCATTTGGCCCTGAATGACCAATCCTCTGAGGGTATGGGATAGGTGGGTCAACTTAATATCTTGGGTGGATTGGGGGGGGCGGTGGGCCACATCGTGAATGAGGTCTTGGATGGTTTGAATCAATCGGTGGGGGGTGAGGAAGGCAAAGCACGTTTGGGGATGACATTGCCGATGGCACGCATGGGGGCAGGGGTATTCTTGGCGAATAATGCGTTGATGGGGGCTAAAGGACCCCCATCGGGAAGGGGGATTGGTTTTTCGGGATGAAAAAAAGACCATGGGTTTTTGTAAAAAGGAGGCCATATGGGTGGGACCGGTATCGCCCCCGACGTAATAATCACACCGATGGATCAGGGCCAGGAGTTCGGTTAATGAGGTTTTTCCGCTTAGATTGAGTAGATTGGGATGGTGGAGGGGGATATCGGTGGGGTGTTCGGCAGCCAAGACAATGCCGGCCCCTTGGTTTAACAGGGTGGGTAGGGTGCCGATGATAACGGGGGTAGGAATGGGGTAATTGGTGCCCCCCGTGCCCAAGAAAAATAAAATGCGATGGGGGGTGGCACGGGTGATGGGTGTGAGGTGGGTGTCGATGGTGGCCAAGGCGTGGGGATCGATTGGGATGGGGACGGATTTAAATGAGGGGTGCAGGCCCAGTGGGCGCAACAGATCTTGGTTAAATTCCACTTGGTGGCGGGCGAGGTTGGCCCATCCTTGAATGATGCCGTGGGTATAAAGGCGACGGGATAGCAGATTGGATTGATCCCCAATGCGACAGGGGATTTGCAATTGTTGGGCCACTTTCCCGATTTCTTTGCAATCCCACAAGGCTAGGTAGATGTCATATTGGTTATTTTTTAAGCGTTGAATGAGGTCTGACTGATGATGAATGGTGGCATAGTCCACATCAATCACCTGATTAAGCCATGGGTGTTGGTTTAAAAAGAGGGCCCCGATTTTGGACGTCAGGACATCGAGTTTGGCATGGGGGAAGTGGTGAGCGAGTTGGGCCAAGACGGGTAAAATGAGGATGGTATCGCCTAATTTATCCGCTCGTTGAATGAGGATTCGGTTGGGGTGGGAGGGAATGGTTGACATGGTGGTATGGTACACCAGGAGTGGCGGTTATCCAATGAGAAACCCATGGTCATGGGCGAATTCGTGAGGGATAATGGGGATACGATTTAGGGTGGGTCAAGATAGAATGGTGAGGGGATATGATGATGTTGGGTGGTAGCGGTGAGCAATGGATGATGGAATGCAACGTGGTGTATGCGCATTGGGAGCGAATCGATACGGCGGTATCGGGGGTCGATTTATTTGAGGCATTGTTTGGGTCACACCGCGCCTCCTTTTGGTTGGATAGTGCGGGTGGTGGGGATGTTCAATCGGCGAACTGGTCGTATATGGGTGGGGGGGATGGGCCGCATGCGGTGGTATTGTCGTATCATCGATGCGATCAAGCGGTGGTGGAAACATGGGGTGCGCGGCAACGTCGAACGGGCATTGCGAATTGGTTTGATTATCTGGGTAGCTTGTCGACGCCTCGGGTAGACTCGCCGCCGCCCATTCCTTTTTCGGGGGGATGGGTGGGTTGGTTTGGGTATGAATTGGGGGCGGAGTGTGGGTATCCGGTGGCCCATGAGGGGCCGTTGCCGGACGGGTATTTGATGGCACCGGACCGATACATTGCGATTGATCATGGGGGGCAACAGGTGTATGTGGTGGCGCTGAGCCCCGAGTCAGGGGATCGGGTGGCGATGGGGTGGGTGGCGGACACGCTTCGACAGATACGCGGGTTAGGGGGTGGCAAGGGGTCACCGCCCCGGACGTATCCCTTGACATCGGCGTTAACGGTGGCGTTGGGGTGTGGGTATGAGGGGTATGTAGAACGGATCCAATCGTGTTTGGATTGGATTGGGAAGGGGGATAGTTATCAATTGTGTTTAACGAATGAATGGGTGTGTGAGGTGGCGGTTGATGGGTGGGTATTGTATCAGTGGATGCGCAGGCAAAATCCGGCGCCGTACAGTGCGTATATTCAGTGGGAAGGGGGGCGAATTTTGTGTTCATCGCCGGAGTTATTGATTCAAATTGATGGGGATGGGACGGTGACCAGCAAGCCGATAAAGGGCACCACGCATCGGTCGTTGGATCAGGAAGAAGATGCGCGATTAAAAGCGGTATTGCGAGCCAGCGAAAAGAACAAGGCTGAAAATGTGATGATCATTGATTTAATCCGGAATGATTTATCTCGGGTTTGTGAGGTGGGGAGTGTACGGGTACCGGCCCCCTTGGCGATTGAGACGTATGCGACGGTTCATCAGTTGGTGAGTACGATTACGGGTCGATTGCGAGGGGGGATTGGTGCTATTGAGGTGGTGCGGGCGATGTTTCCTGGGGGGTCGATTACGGGGGCGCCGAAGTATCGGAGCATTGAGTTGTTATCGGCGATAGAAGGGCGGGCGAGGGGGATTTATACGGGGAGTATTGGGTGGATGGGGTGGAATCAGATGGCGCAGCTCAATATTGTGATTCGGAGTGTGATACAGGCGGGTGATCGGCTGGTGATGGGAGTGGGGGGCGGGATTGTGAGTGGGTCGAATCCGGATGAGGAATTTGATGAGATCAAGCTAAAAGGGAAAGGGGCAATTGACGCCCTGGTGGGGGGGTATTTTGGCCAACGCAACACGGGATCCATCTCGCTAAAGGGCGATCGGGGAGAGTAAGTTGGGGGGGGTATCATTCACCCACATCTCAAGAACATATTTACTTAGCCCTATTTTATAAGGTATCTTCGAAACGCACTTTTTAATCCTTAACAATCCTAAGTGTATGATTAATCTAAAGAATTGAATTAAATATCGTGAAAAACAATCACCGTCACCCTAAAATACAAGGAAAATTTATCAACCTGCGCGAAGCAGAAGTGGATGATTCTTCTTTTATATTGGAATTGAGAACCAATCCCAATAAATCTAAATTTATTAACAAAACAGACCCCAATTTAGATAAGCAAATCGACTATATGAAAAACTATAAAACATTAGATAATGAATGGTATTTTATTATTGAAGACAAGCATGAAAATCCAGTTGGAACGATTTCTGTTTATCCGTATCCCATATTTTCGGATCGTTGGGTAGATGACGTCGCCTCTTTACATTATCAAAAACCATTGGGTGTGATGGGTCCGGGAAGGTGGTTAATGATTGATAATAGTCATCCTATTATGGGCATCGAGTCTGATGTAATGGTCAAAGACTTCTTTTTTAATGGATTGAACCATACCCTGATGCCCATGGTCATCCACAAAGATAATGTATCCGTTTTAAATTTTCACAAAAAATGGGGGGCTATTGTAGTCGGTTGGGTAGATGAGATTAGTCATCATATGTTGGAGTTAACCAAAGAGGATTACCTAAAGACAAAAACTTTTTATGAAAGGATTGTATATGGTAAGTCAACGCTTTAAAGTTATTTGATACTTGTTGGTCATGCCATATCCCTAAATAGTAAAAATAAGTTGGGGATGATATGAATAATTTGTGTGGTAGAAATGATGATTTGCTTGAAAGGAACTATGAATGTCAAACTTACAAAAATATACCAATGCCTTTGTTGAATCGTTCGGCGTCAGCCCAGAAAAGGCCCCTGAATTAAAGTACCAAAGTATCGATGTATGGGATTCTGTTGGTCATATGGGATTGGTTGCAGCAATAGAAGATACATTTGGAATTATGCTTGAAACGGATGATATTATTGAACTCAGTTCATTTGAAAAAGGTCAAGAAATCCTTAAAAAATATGCCATAACGATGTAAGGAGCCCCTATGACAGACGTAGCAATCTTAAAAGATTTAGACGCGTATCAAATCCAACAGTACCAACAAAATCGATACCCCTGTTTTTTTGTTGACTGGATAGAGGAAGCGGTACCAGGAAAATATGCCAAAGGCTATAAAAACTTTACATTTAATGAATGGTTTTTTCCAGCGCACTTTGAAGATGAACCAAATGTTCCTGGATTTATTCAGATTGAAACATTAACCCAAGTGTTTTTAATGACATTTCTGACATTCCCTGAAAATAAGGGTAAAAAAACAGGTTTTATCTCGGTAAAAAATGCAAATTTCAAAAAAAAGTTAATTCCAGGTCACAGACTGAACATCCTGGCCACTCTTGACTCATATCGAAGGGGACTTGCTAAAGGAACCGTGGTAGGATCCGTTAATGGTGAGCTAGCCTGTCAGATCGAGCTAGTGGTTGCCATACCTGATATCGTTAAAGAGTTTAGCCCCCTATCAAAATAAGAGGTACCCCATGCGTGTAGCGGATTATATTATACAACGGTTATATGAAGAAGATTGCCACCACCTTTTTACGGTTACAGGTCGTGGCATTTTGTATTTAACCGACGCATTAGCTCGGCATGAAAAAATAAAAAGCGTATGTGTTCATCACGAACAATCCGCTGCGTATGCTGCCATGGCTTATGCCCAAATGAATGATAAGATGGGTGCTGCTATGGTATCAACCGGTTGCGGAAGCACCAATGCTATTACAGGCGTACTTTGTGCTTGGCAAGACAATATCCCCTGCATTTTTATTTCTGGGCAAAACAAACTTCATGAAACCGTACGCTATACCAAGCTCCCTATTCGGACTTATGGACAACAGGAAGCAGACATTATTGCTATCGTGGAGCCCATTACCAAATATGCAACCATGATCACGAACCCCAATGACATTGTTTATGAATTGGAAAAAGCGATTCATTATGCAAAATCAGGTCGAAAGGGCCCGGTATGGGTGGATGTCCCCCTAGATGTACAAAACATGCAAGTAGACCCTGAGAGTGCCCCCCAATTTATACCTGATGATGTCTTTTATCCCGTATCATCGGATGATATTCAAGATGTTGTGGAATCGATCAAAGTGGCTACACGCCCCATTATCTTGATTGGAAGCGGTATTCGTTCTGCCAACGCGATTGAACCCCTCCATACATTATTATCCAAATCAGGAATTCCCGCGGTTTATTCTAGTTCCGCTACCGATATTTTGGATGATTCAACTGTTTTATCAATTGGATGTGCTGGGGCGATGGCAAGTAATAGAGCCGCTAATTTTGCCATCCAAAATGCTGATTTGATTTTGGTGCTGGGGTGTCGTCTTTCTTCAATGATTACAGGGGCTGATATTACCAAATTTGGTAGGGACGCCAAAATCATTGCGGTTGATATTGATGAATATGAACATCAAAAATTCCCTAATAAAATAGATAAAATGATTATATCGGATGTTAAACCATTTCTTGATTCTTTAATCAAAGAAAACTGGCAACATCCACCCCATCATTGGCTTGAAAAATGTCGTGATTGGAAAATAACCTTTCCTAAATGTGAAGACGAGTATACGCAAGATCAAACGGTGGATTTATACCACTTATCCCAATTTTTAACCCACTATTTACCAAAAGAATCTGTATGCGTTAGCGATTCGGGGCTTGAAGAACTCATTATTCCAACGACCGTTGAATTTAAAAAAGGACAAC
>Ga0172373_10001978_pt1 | contig 32226 bp, 27 predicted proteins | sample Lak10m_2_FD_114546 | JGI IMG/M metagenome (GOLD analysis project Ga0172373, IMG submission 114546) | Freshwater microbial communities from Kabuno Bay, South-Kivu, Congo - kab_092012_10m | ecosystem: Environmental > Aquatic > Freshwater > Lake | place: Democratic Republic of the Congo...
AGGCAGGAATCAGTAAAAAAAATTTCCTTATTTTAAGCTATATAAATTAAAAGGTATTTTACATTTTAATAGATTCCTGCCTTCGCAGGAATGACAATATGTTAATCTTAAACAAGTCTAATGCTTCATATTCAATATTTAATAAAAATTATACAAAAGAAGAATACTTTGAAAAGTTAGAAAAATTTAATAAAAATAGTTTTAATAGAGAATTTTTAGAATTTAAAAATAAATTTCCATATATAAACTTAAATATAACTAATTCAGAAAACTCTACATGAGATAATATATATAACTCTCAAAGTGTTTATCTTAGTTATGAAGTTAGTGATTGCTCAAATGTGAGATACTCATCAGTTGTTTATTGATGAGCTAATTATTCTTTTGATGCTTATGTTTCAATAAATTGATCTCAAAAAGTTTTAGAATCTTGAATTATAAATAAAAATTCTAGTGATATTTTCTATTCTTTTGATTGTTGGAATGAATGTTATAATATATTTTATTCAACAGAATGTAAAACTTTAAAAAACTCTTTTTGATGTCATTGAATTAGTAACAAATCCTACTGTATCCTAAATAAACAGTATACAAAAGAAGAATACGAAAAATTAGTACCAAAAATAATAGAACATATGCAAAAAACTTGAGAATGGTGAGAATTCTTTCCAAGCTCAATTTCTCCTTTCTGATATAATGAAACTGTTGCACAAGAATATTTTCCTATCAGTAGAGATGTTGCATTGCAACATCTCTACGAAGATTGAAAACAAATTTTCAACTGGTCAGATTATGAAGCACCATTTCCAAAAGTAGAGAAAATCATTAAAGCAAATATGTTGCCAGAAAATATATCAGATATTCCTGATGATATTCTTAACTGGGCAATAGAATGTGAAATAACAAAGAAACCATTTAGAATAATAAAACAAGAATTAGAATTTTATAGAAAACATAATCTTCCAATACCTAGAAGACATCCAGATCAAAGACATTTAGATAGAATGGCTTTGCGAAATCCAAGAAAATTATTTGATAGAAAGTGTGATAAATGCTGAATAAATATGAAAACAACATACTCTCCAGAAAGAAAAGAAATAGTGTATTGTGAAGAATGTTATAATAAGGAGGTGTATTAGTCTGAACTATGATTAAAGTGATTAATATGAAAAATATGATTACTTTAAATTATAAACAATCATAGTTCTCAGTCTAATAATAAAAATCATAGTTCAAGATAAATTCTTTTTTAAATCTTATAAATTCTTTTAATCCTTAAAATCGTAGTTCAAATAATATATATAAAAAGTTATTTTACTTTTTTGTCAAATAAATTTGATTTTTTGAAATAATTCTTATATTGTATATAGAAGAATTATTTTTTTATACAAAAAAATGCCTAAAACTTACCTAATAAAGATATTTCATTCATATGAAAAATGAAAAACTTACATAAAAGAGTTTTTTGATGATGTCTTTAGAACTATGGAAAGAAGAAAAATGATTTTTGGATTAAATTATCTAAGATGAGAGTTTTTCTTTAGCTATACAGCAAATGATGAAACATACTCTAGCTTTGAATCTCAATTTTATTCATATTTTAATGATTTTCAACTTACTGATGACAACAAATGAGTTTGGGATTTTGATCCAAATAAAAGTGTAGTTTGAGAGTTAGAACTTGAAAATAGCTGGTTTTATCCTTTTAAATATTCAGTAACTGATAATACAGAATTTGTTTTTAATCTTTTTAGAAGTTTTGAGAATTTTTCTTTAAATGATAGATTGTGACTTTTTGTTGAATTAGAGCCTATCGCTTGAGAAAGTTCAACATTTTTTATAAAATCAAAATGGCAATATTTTAAATTCAAGTTTTTTCTTTTGTTCAAATTCTTTAAATATATGTTTAATCATAAGATACAAAAATGATGGAAAGACTTATGACATAAATATTATCAATATAAGTTAGAACAAGAGCTTTGTAGATGAAAAATATATTTTATAGTAGAATCTCATTCTAAAGCAAATGCAATTTGAAAATTAAATTGAGTTTTTAATAATTTTCAAGTATTCAAAAATTATCCTCTAAATGAAATAAAATTAAAAATTCATAATAATATTTCTAAAGTTCAACCTTTTGAAGTTGCAAAAAGTTTCTCAAAATATATTTGGACATCGGAAGAATTGTCTAGTATTTACCATTTTCCTAACAAACCAAAATGAGAAACTTCTCTTTTAAAAGTTACAGCTAGAAAATTAGCTCTTCCAATTTGAGCTCCAACATTTGATTCTGATGTTTTACAAAATTCAGAAGTAATAGCTAAAAATTACCCTAAAGAAGCAAACATAATTTGAATTTCTGATTATAGAAGTATAAAAGTACCTGTCTGAATTTATGATGAAGATAGGCTTCGTCATGTTTATGTAGTCTGAAAAACTTGAACTTGAAAATCAAAATTCTTAACAAGTCTTATGATAGATGACTTAAAACAATGAAAATGAATTTGAGTAATAGATCCCCATGGTGATTTAATAGAAGAAATTATAGTTCATATACCAAAAGAAAGAATAAAAGATGTAATTATTTTTGATCCAACAGATGATAAATTTCCTTTTTGTTTTAATCCACTTGATGTTAAAAGTACTGAAAGTAAACAAGTTTTAGCAAAATGATTTATAGATATTTTCAAAAAATTTTTCTGAGCAAATTGGAATCCAAAACTAGAACATGTTCTTAGAATGGTATTTTTAGCACTTCTTGATAAACCAAATTCTACACTTTTTGATATAATAAGAGCTTTGACAGACAAGGATTTTAGATATGATATGATTGAAAATATTGAAGATGATGTAGTTAGAAATTTCTGGACAAATGAATTTGCTGGTTGGAGTCAACAATTTAATACTGAAGCGATAATGCCAATTTTAAACAAAGTAGGTCAAATTCTATCAATTGATATTTTGAAAAATATTTTTGCAAGTACAGAAAATAAGCTTGATTTCAGAGAAATGATGGATCAGCAAAAAATTCTTCTTGTAAAACTTCCAAAATGAAAACTTCAAGAAGAAATAATGTGATTTCTTTGAGCTATGTTTGTTACTAAGATTTTTCAATCAGCAATGGGAAGACAATGAACAGCCAAGAATACAAGAACTCCTTTTTTCTTATATGTTGATGAGTTTCAGAACTTTGCAACAGAAACTTTTAATGAAATACTTTCAGAAGCCAGAAAATACGGTTTATCTTTGTCTGTAGCACACCAATTTATAAAACAAATTCCAGAAAACATAAGTGATGCTTTATTTGGTAACGTTTGAACTCTTATAAGCTTCAGAATTTCAAGTGAAGATGCTCTTTATATGCAACAACATTTTGACCCATTTTTAACTGCTTACGATTTATCAAATCTTAATCAAAGAGAATTTTATTGTAAATTGCTTGTAAAAGGGCAAGTGAAAGATCCGTTTTCACTTAAAAGTGTTTATACACCAGATGTTGAAGTTTCAAAAGATTATGTAGAGAATATTTATAATATTTCAAGAGAAAAGTATAATAGAACTCTAGAAGAAGCAAAAACTGTAATTAAAGAAGAACAAAAGGATGTGATTAGCAAATTAGGAGATTTTGGAGAACCGTTGATATAAAAAATTTGAAATACAGAAAAAATAATTTTGTCTGGTTTTATTTTTAATAAAACTTGTATTTATGATATTTTAAATATAATTCTCTTATTTAAAATTTATTATAAAAAATGCTTCCAATTTGGTACTGAAAATACAAAGATTTCATAGAAAACTCTAGCAATAAATATTTGGATAATTATTTAAAAGATAATACGCCCTGAAAGAAGTCCTCTTGGGGGATTACTAATCCTTGACTTGAAAGGTTTAAAGATGCTATCTTTTATGCCATTTGATGATGAAAAAAGCTAAGAGCAATTTTAGCATTAGAATTTTATTTAATTTTATCATGAAAAAGCCTAGATAAAATTAAATATGATGATGATATAATGAAATTTTGCTTAGCAGTAGAATTAATTCATGCTTACTCTTTAGTTCATGATGATTTACCTTGTATGGATAATGATGAATTAAGAAGATGACAACCAACTGTTTGGAAAAAATATAGTGAATATGAAGCTATTTTAATATGAGATTTATTAAATACTATTTCTTTTGAGATATTATCTGAAATAAGTGACAGTGAATTATGAATGAAATTAATAAAAATGTTATCGAATAGTGTTTGATTTCATTGAATGGTTTGAGGACAAGTTGATGATATGTATTTTGAAAAAAATAATGATAAATTGACTTTAGATAGTTTATTATTACTTCATTATAAAAAAACTTGAGCTCTAATAAAAGCATCAATTTTAGGTTGAGTTATATTGTCAAAAGATATAAAGTTAATTGATAGATTTAAAAATTTTGGGGAGAAAATTTGACTTGCTTTTCAGGTAAAAGATGATTTGCTTGATATAGAATGAAATTCAGAAGAAACAGGAAAAAGTGTTTGATGAGAAAAAAAAGGTTTTGTTTATTTCAAATGAGTTGAAGCTACAAAATTAAAATTAAAAAATCTTATAAATGATTCTTTAGAGCTAATAACTGACTTGAAAAGTGAAAAACTAAACTTTATAGTTCACTATATTCAAGATAGAAAAAGTTAACTTATAAAAATATGAAAAAATACTATATAAAAACATTTTGATGTTCAATGAATCAAGCTGATAGCGAAAAAGTCAATATGATTTTATTGCAGTCTTGATTCTTTAGGACAAATAATATAAAAGAGGCTGATTTAGTTATATTTAATACTTGTAGTGTAAGAAAAAAATGAGAAGATAAAGTTTTTTGAATGATTCATGAATTGACAGATAAAAATATTTGAAAAAAACCAGTAATTTGAATAACTGGTTGTATGGTTAGAAAAACATGACTAAATATAAAATATTTATGAGATGATAATATAAGAAATAAAGCGAAAAAAATAGAATATTTAAAAGATAAAAGTGCTATTTTCAATAATGATGATAAACTTTTTCCTAGAATTAAAGAACTTGATTTTACTTTTAGAATAGAAGAAGTTAAATATGTTCCTTTTATTTTGACTCATATTTTTAATGAGCCAATTTGAAAGGATGATAAATATGATGATTATCTTAAATCAAAACAATTAAGAGAAAACAAAAATTCAGCATCAATAATTATACAAACTTGATGTGATAATTATTGTAGCTTTTGTATTGTGCCATACACAAGATGAAAAGAAATAAGTAGAAATAAGGAAGAAATAATAGAAGAAGTTAAAGAAGCAGTCAAAAATTGAGCTACAGAAATAACTTTAATATGACAAAATGTAAATAGCTACTGAAAACAATGGATAGATAAAAATCTTTGGAATGAAGAAAAAAGCAAATGGGAAATAAATAATAATTTTAAATCTCCTTTCCGTGAATTACTGGAAGAGTTAGATAAAATAGAATGACTTGATAGAATTAGATTCACATCAAGCAATCCTCACGATATGACAAAAGATATTTTAGATGCTCATTTTGATCTAAATTCTACTTGTAATTATTTACATTTTGCCTTGCAGTCCTGAAGTAATGAAATGTTAAAAAGAATGAATAGAAAACATACTTATGAAGATTTTAAAAAACAAGTTAAATATTTAAGAAGCAAAGATCCATTTTTTTCAATTTCTACAGATATAATAGTTGGTTATAGCTGAGAAACTCAAGAAATGTTTGAAGAAACTATAAAAGCATTTAGAGAATGTGAGTTTGATTTTGCATACATTGCTAGATATAGTGTAAGAGAGTGAACTATTGCAAGTAAAATTTATCCTGATGATGTTCCAGATAGTATAAAAGCTGAAAGATGGCATATTTTAAATAATATTTTACTTGAAAATATAGAAAAAAGGAATTCAAAGATGCTTTGAAATATAGAAAAAGTCTTTGTAATATGAAAAAAAGATGAATATTTTTATGGAAGAACAAGGAATTTTAAAGAAGTATTTTTTGATTGACCAGATAGTATTAAATCATGAGATTCAGTAAATATAAGATTAAAAGAATTAGATAGATATGTTATAAAATGAGAATTGATTTAAAATATTTTTAATATAAAAACAAAAAAGAAGCTTAATTAAAGCTTCTTTTTTGACATTAAGATACTGTTTATTTTATATAATAGACTTGTTCGAGATTAGTAAAATAATCCCCCTAGCCCCCTTGTATCAAGGGGAAAATAGCTCAATTTTTGTAGCTTCATCCCTTGATACAAGGGAATTGAGGGATTATGTCTTAGAAATAATATAATTTATTTTAATAGCGAACAAATCTATTTTTATTAAATTTTAATATTATTGCTAATTTTTTAAAATCTATCACTATGTTTTCATGGCATTTTTGCTTTAAAATCATTAATCTTAGTTTGCTCGTCTGTAGTTAATGTTTCTCCATTTTTTTGTTTATCCATTAAAGTTCTAATTTCTTTCATCTCAGTTCTTTTCACTTTTTCTGCTGCTCTTTGAGTTTTAATTTCTTGAACAATAATTTTATCTCAATCAGTTAATGTTTCTCAAGATAATAATTTATCAATCACTGCTTCCCTAGCATCAAATTTAGCTTCATTTTCAGTCCTTTTTTTATCAAAGAATTCTTTCTTTTGAGTATCAGTCATTGATTCTAAAGATGTTTTTTCATCAGTAGTTAATTCATTTTCCATTCTTCAAGCAAAACCACTTCACATCATCATTCATTCTCACATTCATCAATGTCTTCATTTTCATTCATGTCATCAAATTTTTCATCACCAATTATTTACTTTTTCAATAGATGTTGTTCATGTATCAGAAATAGAATTTGAAGCAAAAGATACTCAACCAACAGTGATTGTTGCTAATAGTAAACCAGATATAACTTTAGTAGTATTATTCATATGTATGTAATTAATATTTAAAATTTATTTTTATTTTCTTGTAAAATTATTATTATTTTTAGACTTTATGTAAATATTATTTATTTTTTATTTTACTTTTAAAGACAAAATATTATAATCAACTTACAAATACCATTTGTAAAAATGTAATCCTCGAGGTTACTTTTTTATTATAATTTTGTATGTTAAGAATAATGTAAGAAAACTTAACATACAAGCAAGATTTATATATTCATCTTACAAGTAGTATAATAATAATTAATATTAAGAAGTAAGTAAGAAAAAATAAGTTAGTAAATACCACAATTATTAACAAGTAAAGGAACATAAATTTCTTCTTCTGATAATCATCAATGTTCTCAAATATTATACTCTTCTATTTCATTAAATAAAAAATTTCAGATTATATAATTATCTTTTGCTATTAATAAGTAATCTCAAAAATAATCTCTAAAGTTTTCATTTATTTCTCAAACTCAGTATAGATTATTATTTATAACATCATCATAGGAATAAATACTAAAATATTTTGATAAATGAGTATTAAAATATTTTAGAAATTTTTCTTTAGTTCAATTTTTCAAAAATATATTCATATGCCTAGAATCTCAAGTAGGAATTATAGATAAAAAATTATTTAGTTCCTTAAAATCTGATAAAATCACCTTATTTTTACTAATTATCTGTCAATGATCTCATGTAACTAAAAGGTTATATTTATATCATTCTGATTTACTTATAAATATATTTAATTCATTTATTATTTCTGATAAAATATCCAATGATTTTTCAGAATTATATCAAAAATCATGTGAATAAGTATCGTAAGTATCTATATAAAGATATATATATTCTGATTCTCAAAATAACTCAGAAAATAACAAATCAGAAATATCAGAAATTTCGCTATACGATAAAATTTTACTTACTCATTTAGTTGATTCTAAAGTAAAGTCAGTATTTATAAAAGAATTCTTTGTAATTACTGTAGATTTGCAGTTTATTTTAAAATAAATTGTATCCAAATTGATAAAATATTTTTTGTTAAATCATTTATCAGAAATATTTATTTTATCATAATATCTGGTATGATTAGACAAAGGTATTCAAATAGTTCAAAGATTTTTCATGTATTGAAACCATGATATTAATCAATGTTTCAATGGTGGTTCTCATGTATTTATTGTTGTAATTGCAGAAGTGGTAGAAGTAGGATAAACACTAGTTATTTTTTCTATATAAAAATTATTCAATAAATCACCTGGTAAATAATTTAATGAATTATATCAAAATCAATCTATCAAAAATAATATAGTTTTATTATTTATTAATTTATTTGAAGGGAAAACAACTAATTCATTATAATCTGAATGTCATCAATATTTATTTATAATTGATGACATTAAATTTAAAATCGAGTTTCATTTATAGTCTGGTTTTAACATTATTCTTTACTTATATTTATATAATCTTTAAGTGAATTGTAATCATTTATATCATAAATTCAAGAAACCTTGTTATTTAAGTATAGAATTATTAATTTTCATTCATTATCTGATATATATCAATTATTGATTCAGAAATTTATTACATAATTCTTATATTTATCATAAATTACTTTGACATCTGATATTTCAAAATTATTAAATAGTTTTATTTTTCAATTTACTCATTTATCAGATGCTTCTTTCATAAATAAATTAACATCTTCAAAATTATTCAATTCTATTTCATCAACATTATTAATAAAATATAATATAGTTAGTATAGAAAATAATCATAGATATATAGAACTTATAGATGTAATTTGCATAGTTAGTGGTCTGTATTCATAAAGTAATTCTCATGAATCTAATATCTTGAATTGTTGGAAAAACCAACAAGATTCTCTTTTTAATTCAAAAGAATTTCTTAAATTATCTTTACTTATAATATAATCAAAATCATAATCAAATGAATTTAGTAAATTAAAATAATCTCTAATATCCGAAATATATGGAACTAATCAATCTCAAAGATTATTTTTTATGAAATTATCTGATAATAATCAAATATTTAATCTAGCATCTTTTTTACCAATTATAATTCAATTTAAGAATGAAGCATTTGAAGATAATCAATATAAAAAAGGCATTACTGAAATTCATATATTATGAAAATTTATAAACTCTTTTATATTCCTCAACTTTATATTAACATGTATTCAATTAACTAGTGCTAAATTTGCACAACTATCCAAAATTTCAAAATATTTGTCTCAATATAAATTTAATATATATTTATCATTTCTATTTTTTAGCCAATATTCTCTTTCTATTTTATATTTATCATCCTGATTTAAATATTCTATTTTTTTATCAAATTCATAATCTATAAATGGTGGTAATCATACTGAAACACAATTTAATCATTCTTTTAATGAATAATTATTTATAATTAATTTTCCATTCAATATATTTTCTATTAATTTATCTGAGCTACCAGGTAAAAATGTATAATAGTCAGAAGATATTTCTAATTGAAATGTTCCAGATTCTCACGAAATAATCTTTTGATTATTTGTTTTTAAAAATTTATTTGCTGATTGAGGAACAACTTTGAAATCATTATCTATTAATATGTATTCCAATTCTAATCAGTAAGTAATATTTTCTTGTGTAAAATTATTTATATTGTAAATATTTTTATCAATATAAGAATTAAAAAAATTAAATCTATTTTTCATTTTTTTTATATATTAATAAAATATGGTCATTATTTTCTTCATATCAATGAAAAGAAAAATTATTCATAATAAAAAAACACGAAAGTTCAGCAGGTAAAAAAAGTCTGTATGAGCTTTTACTACTAGAAATTTCTTTTCAAAATTCACTAATTTTTATGTTTTCTACTAGAGTTGAATTTAATATATCAATAGACATATTATAACAAAAATCATAATTCAAGTATGTTTCTGAAAACTCTTTTGAAAATGAATTATTTCATAATAATTTTAATACATTTAAAATCTCTATAACTACATATCATCATCAAGATAAATTTTTATTTATTGAATCTATAATTAACTGTATTTCATTTAAGCTCTTGTTATATGAAAAAACACTTGCTAAAAAAGTAATTACATCATATTTTCATAATACTCATATATTGGAAAAATCTCAGTAATTAAATACAACTCAGGTATATTTATTCTCAGAATATTTAATAAATGAATCATTTATTTCTATTCATTCTACTTTTCAAAACTTACTCATAAAATTAGATAAATGTCATGTTCAAGATCATATATCCAAAATAGAAGGATTTTCTCATAAAGTTATAGAATTGAAAATAGTTTCTAAAACCTTTTGAGTATTTATATACCTATCTTTGCTGATTAAATTCCATAATTCTGGTGTGTTATAATAAAACTTTTTGCAACTAGTAAATCATTCATCATGATTATGTAAATTTAAAACCATACTATTACTTTATTATCTTTTAATATAAAATGCCAAAGTAAAGTTATTCTATCCTTATTTCATGAAAAAGCATTTATTCAATGTAAATGAAATCCAGAAAATATAACTAAATCTCAATCTTGATATTTAACTTTTATTCTATTATATCATTCAAATGATTCTGAATAATCTGTATTATCAAATTTTCTATCCCAAAAAAAAGTTTCTCATCATTGTTCAGGAGCTTGAATCATAACCAATGCTGTAAAAACCTCATTTACACAATCAAAAGGATTTATTTGAAAATCAAAATGTTCATCTGTATTTCTAATTTTATCCAAAATAGTATCACTAGTAAGTCATTCTAAATCATAATGTGCAACTCATCATTTTTTTGAAACATGTTTATTTAAAGGAAATAATTGTATAACAAATGGGGAAAAGTCTTTCTTTACTTCTACATTTAATCATGATAAATTTCTTAGTATATTAAAAATCTTTTCTTCTATGAATCAGTAAATATTTTTTCTAATATGTTCATTATCTTTAACATATTTAAAATAATCTTTTATTTTTCTTGAATTACATCATAATGTATCATTGAAATAAGTATAGTATCATCATAACAATTCTATTTGACTATCAGAAAAACTAGATTTATAATTTATACTATTACTATAAAAACCATCTTTTACTTTGACAATTTCATCAACAGATAAAAAATTTTTATATTTATAAATATATCAATTTATAATATTTTCTAAATTAATATCATTTACAGATAATACCTCTTTTAAATTATTAGAATACATATTTTTTAATTAGAAAATAAAATCTTATTCAATTTTATATACCAATTATTACATTCGTCCAAAGTTTTTTTGATTCAATTTAATGATATTTCAAAGTCTTTCTCATTTTTTATTGAATCTTCCAATGATTTTCTAACAAATTCTTCATGTTCAACTTCATTAACCAAATGTATTTTAAAAATAGTATGATCACTACTATCAAGAAATTCATAATTTGATATTCATTCCCACATTTTTTGCCATCTGAATAATGATGTTTTTTCTAAAGAATATTCTCATCACAGTCATATAAATTCATCAGAATTCTTAAAAAAATTTTCTAAGAAATCAACATATTTTTTTGTACTTTCATCTATTTCAAAATCTGAAGATTTATATCATAAACTATTTATTACTTTTTCCATCAATTCATAATGTGTATATCATTTTTTTCAATGAGAATATTCATCATATATAACTGAAAGTAGATTTATCCTGGAATATGATGAAGATAAGTTTCATGCAAGGAAACATAAAACCCTTGGAAAATTTTCTGAAAAATAAACGAATTGAGATAAAAAATATGCCAACCTTTCCTTTCATAGTTTTTTATTAGCAAAATTTTTGAAAAAATCATTATTATACAACTCATGATTATCTATTATCTCATTTATTAAATTAAAATTCATAAGATATTAATTTATCAACTAATACAAGGAAACTTTTATCATTAAAACAAATAACATTATCTTTTATTACTTTGTCATTAGATAATAATCAAAACAAATATATTATAACATACTTCAAAGATTTTAATTTTTGATCTAAATAAAGATTTCAAACTCAAATAATATTATTATAATGAAGAATAAACTCTTCAGATAATCATTCAATTGATAATATATCAGAATAATAACTTGACTCACTTCAAAAAGAAAAATTTACACTATAATTTGATAATAAAACATCTATAGAATATATAATTTTATTTAAATTATATATAATATATCTTTCATCATTAGAAATAATAGCATTATTAAGTTTTGATAAATATTCAATTATTTTTCTTACTTGAATACTTATAGACTCAAATAAATTATTCTCATAAGAAATCTTACAAGTTTCTATAAAATCCTTTCTATTATCTTCTCAAAATAAGATTTTTGAATTTATTATACAATTATAATACCATTTAGCAGATTCAATATCATTGGTTAATTCATTAAGTAATGAATCTTTAGAAACTAAATATAAGTATAAAATAACTGGAAATTCTCTTCATACTTCTAATAGTAGCCATATTTCAGAAATTTTTGAATCTTTATTCAATATTAATTCAAAATCATAATCACTAAATTTTTTGTTTTTTCATGTAACCATACTTCAAGTTTGAAGAAGCATATTTACATCGCTTAGAACTAAATTAGTTATTGATATTATTTTATCTAAATTAGTTGACAAATAATTTAATACTAGATTATTCTCATTTATTAATGAATCTGATGTGTTTAGTAATTGAATTGTTCAAGAATACATAGTATTAAGGAGTTAATCTTTTTATATCTCTAGGAAATAAAGTAGTTTCTCTTATATTTTGTCTATCTAATAATTTTTGTAATAATCTTTCTGATCATATTCCGAATCAACCATGAGGCATAGTTCAAGCTTTATGTAGCTTTAAAAAATCTATAAAATCATCTGGGTTTAATCACTTTTTTATCATATTATCAACCTGCATATCATGATTATGTATTCTTTGTCATCAAGTTGTAATTTCCAATCATCTAAAAATTAAATCAAATCATTCTGTTCTTCAAGGCTTATCTTCTGAAGGCATTGTATAAAATGGTCTTTTTTTAAACGGATAATGTGTTATAAAAACAAAATCTGATCAAGTTTTTTCTTTTACCAATTTAGATAATAACCTTTCTTCTTCTGGCTCCATATCATCTAAATCTCTAAATGGTCTTTTGTTATTTTCTGCTACTAACTGTTTTGCCTGATCAAAAGTAATTTCAGGTATTCAATTTGACATATCAGGCAAGTCAACTTTCAAAATTTCTAGCTCTTCTTTATAATTATTTCTTAAAAATTCAATTATATATTTAAGTAGTTTAGTTTCCAAATTCATAACATCTCTAAATGAATTAATTGGTCACATTTCAACATCTAAAGATGTATATTCATTTATATGCCTAGATGTTCCATGTTTTTCAGCTCTAAAAGCTGGAGCTACTTCAAAAACTCTATGAAACACGGGAACCATAAATTGTTTGTAAAATTGAGGACTCTGTGCTAGATAGGCATCTCTACCAAAATAGTCTAATTTGAATACATTAGCTCATCATTCTGCTCAAGATGAAACAATTTTTGGAGAATGAATTTCTGTAAATCATTCTTGAGATAAAAATTCCCTAAATCATTTTGAAATTCAATCTGATAGCTTAAATATTGATTTTTGTTCTATATTTCTTAATGTGACAACTCTATTATCTAACAATGTATCTAAATTTTCCTTCATTGTCCTTATAAACTGAAATGTATCATTATCTCAAGTTGCAAGTAAATCTATATCTTGAACTCAAATTTCTACTCATCATTTAGCTTTTTCATTTAATCTAGCTTCTCAATGTAGAGTAACAAAATCTCATTTTTTAATTTTTTCCAAATATCATAAAGAATCTCATTCTAAAACTCATTGAATACTTCATCTAAATAAATGAGTAGTTAAAAAAGCAACATTACTTAGTGATCTTATATTTCAAAGCATTCAATCAACAGAAATAATTGTTCAATTTAATTTTGATATTTCTTCTAATCAAAAAGGTTTATTTGATTCTCAACTAATAAAATTAAAACTATTCTCTAACATAAAAAAATAAATAATTAATTAATAATATCTAAGTTAATTAAAATTAAGCTAATTAACATATAAAATAGTATCGGTATTTTTTTTTATTTGTCAAAAGATTTTAAAAAATAATTGCAAACCAATAAATTTCATACTTTTCAACTTTAAATTTACAACATAAAAAGTGTAATGCTTTTTTGTTTACAATACACTTTTTATCAGTTCGTTTTAATGTTTAGATTACCTATTCAAATCTTAATGCTTCAATCGGTCTTAGTTTTGCAGCTTTATAAGCTGGTAATAATCAAAATATTATTCAAATTCAAAGAGAAAAACAAAAACTCATTATCAAAGAATTAGTTGTAATAATTGCTGATATAGAAAAAATACTTAATATATAAATAATAAAATAACTAAATAATATTCATATAATTCAACCTAAAATACTAAGAGATGAAGCTTCTGTTAGGAATTGTAATAATATATCTTTTTTTCATGCTCATATTGCTTTTCTAATTCATATTTCCTTTGTTCTTTCTGTAACTGAAACAAGCATAATATTCATAACTCAAATTCATCAAACTAGTAGTGAAATTCAAGCAATTCATCATAAAAGCATAGTTAGAGTTCAAGTAATTGAAGAAAGGTTTGAAAGCATTTCTGATTGGTTTCTTATTCTATAAGGAAGATTGTCTGTATCAGTAATATTTAAAAGCTTTATTAAGGAATTATTTATTTCTTCTTGCTTTTCAGTTACTTTTGTAGAATCTTCAACCATTGCAACTATTTGAGAATAATACTTTTGTCAAAAAATTCTAATTGAAGCAGTTGTTATTGGTATAAATATATTACTTCAAAGTGTCGAATTACTTTCAATTACTCAAATCACTTCAAAAACATTAGATCACATTTTTATCTTTTTTCATATTGGATTTTCTGAATTAAATAATTCAGTTAAAACATCTTGTCAAATAACAACCACTTTATCAAGGTTATTAATATTTTTTTCTGTTATATTTGATCAATAAGCTATTTTAACATTTTTTACATTAAAATATTCATTGTTAATTCAATAAACTGTAGAACTCATATTATTTGATTGGTATATTAATTGTCAATTTCAAGAAACAATTGGAATTACTGAGCTTAGTCATTCAATTTGTTTTATATTATTTAGTAACTTAATATTTAATATATCTTTTGAACTACTTCTTTCATTTGTTCATCAAAATCATCAACCAGAAGTTATTGTGAGAGAATTAGTTCATAATTCTTGAACTTTTGAAACAATAGTTTGCTGTGTTCCATTTCAAATTGCTGTCAGAATTACTACTGAAGAAACTCAAATAATAATTCAGAGCATACTAAGAGCTGATCTAAGTTTATTACTTCTTATTGATTCTATAGAATTAAGAATATTTTCTAGTATTGTAAACATAAATATTTTTTATACAATTAATCAGTCTTTTATAAGAATATGCTTCTTAGCATAAGCATCTATATCATGCTCGTGAGTTATAAGAAGTATTGTTTTTCATTCTTTATTTAATTCTATCAATAAATTCATTATTTCTTGTCATGTTTTTGTATCAAGTGCTCAAGTTGGTTCATCTGCTAAAATCATACTAGGATTTACAGCTAATGCCCTTGCTATACTTACTCTTTGTTGTTGTCATCAAGACAATTCGTTTGGCTTATTATCTTTTTTTTCTTCAAGTCATACTTTTTTTAGAGCTTCTATTGCTAATTTTTCTCTTTGATTTCTTGGTATTCACTGATAACTTAATGGAAGCATAACTTGCTTTAAAACTGATAATCTTGGTATTAGATTATAACTTTGAAATATAAATCAAATACTTTTTCACCTTATATTTGATAATTCATCCTCGCTTAATCAATCTAAAATTTTTCAATTAAATTCATAATTTCAACTAGTTGGAATATCAAGCATACCAATAATATTCATGAGAGTTGATTTTCAGCTTCAACTAGGTCACATTATAGAAACAAAATCTCATGAATTAATTTCTAAATCAACTCATTTTAAAACATTTACTATATTTTCTCACATTTTATAGTCTTTCTTAATATTTTTTAATTTAATCATATTATTTTTTATTATTAAAACCCTCAAGGAGGACCTGATGTATTTGAAGATCATGATGTTCTATTTCTATTATTTCAGCTTGGAAGAGAAAATAATGATGTTCATGTAGATTTAGATGTAGTTCAACTGAAACTAGTTACAGATACTTTATCTCAAACTTCTAATCAAGAAATTATTTCTATTTGTCATCAAGAAGATAATCAAACTTCTATTTTTGTTTTAATAATTTTTCAATTTTTATTTAAATTTACATAATATTTATCGTCTTGAGTTGTGATAGATGTTGTTGGTAAGATTAATATATTTTCTTTTTGTTCTATTATTATTTCTATATCTGCTGTCATTCAAGAAAGAATTTTTTTATCAAAATTTTTATCAGTGATTATTAAATATGCAGTATATGTAACTACTCAAGAAGTTTCAATTGGTGTATAATCAATAGAGTTAATAATTCACTCTACTTTTATTGTTGGGTAAGCATCAAATATTATTGTTGCTTTTTTTCATACACTTACTTTTACTATATCTACTTGATCAAGAGAAACTGGAATTTGAACTAAATTTGGGTTTTCAATATAAACATATTTATCACTATCTGATAATAATTTATCTCATACTTTATAATCTATTTTTCTAACTATTCACTCAAATGGAGAAATAAGCTCATAATCTTCTAAACTATCTTTTGCATTTTGAAGTTTAATTTCTGCTTGAGTAATATTGTTTTTTGCTTTTTCTACATTCTCAGAAGTTGGTCATTCAAGTACTTCTTTAAGTGTTTGATTATTTACCTCAAGAGTTTTTTTAATATTTTCTATGCTTTGAATTTTTGTATTTAATTCTATTTCATTTTTTGTTTTTGTAGTTATATATGTATCTTGTAATGTTTGTAGCTCTTTTTCTTTATTTTTGTAAGTCAATTCATAGCTTTTTTTAGTTGTTTCATAACTATTTACTAAACTTTTTAAATCATTTTCTTTTTTTGTAATTGCTAAATTAATAGAATTAAGTGAATCTTCTTGAGATAAAATGTTATTTGAGTTAGTTTTTGTAAGTAAATCAATATCAGTTAAAGTATTTAGAGTATTTATATAATTATTTATGGTTCAAATTTTACTTTGAACATTTGTTTTATAAGTATACACTATAGATTTCATTGAAGAAATATCACTTTCTGTAAAAGTTGTTGATGTAAAAGAATTATCTATAGTTTGATAAGTATAATCTGTAGCTTTTTCTAGAGAATTATAAGTTGATAAAATAGATTTTAATATAGATTTCATACTTTCTATATCAGAATTATTATTATAACTAGAAATTTGACTAGATAAGTTATTATATAGAGATATAGTTTCTCAAAGAGAATTTAAAGCTTGATTCTTAAGTCAAGAATTTTTAGCTCAAAGGTATGATTCATAGTCATCATTCAAAGAACTATTTTTAGAAGTAAGTCATATGATAGAATCTACTTCATCTATTATTTTTCATATATTAGTTTTCTCAATTAAGAAACTAGTTTCAATCTGAGAAATAGTATTTTTTTTATCTGAAATACTATTAGATAAATCATTATCTAGTTTACTTTTTGTAACCTCCAAATCAGATTTAGATAAATTTAAACTTGATTTAGAATTTTCTAATTCTTTTTTTGAATTTTCTATATTTTTTAATAAATCATTAAGTCAATTTTCTTGAGTAGTTTTTAAATTTTCTAATTCCTTCTTAGATATATCAATACTTTTATTTAAATCATTTAAAGAATTAGATTGTGTAATTTTTAGATTTTCTAGTTCAGAATTAGATATTTCAAGTGATTTTTGAGAGATAGAAACATTATTCTGAGCTTGTAATATTTTACTTTCATCAGCCTTTTTATAAAGTTCTTTCAATGCTATATTTACATTATCAAGATTTAGTTGTGCTTCTTTAATGGAAGTCTCTCAATTAGCCTTATCAAGTTCAGCTATTATATCTCATTTTTTAACTTTATCTCAATCTTTGAAATTAACTTTCACAACTGTTCAAAGTTGATTAAATCTAAGAGATTGTTCATCAACAAGCTCAGATTTTCCAACAACATCAATTGATTCTTTAATGGTTCAAGTTGAAACTGTTTCATAAGTTAGAGTTGGAGCTGTTTTTGATGATGAAGACTTAAAAAAGTAGTAATATGTTCAATAAGAAATAAATATTATCAAAATAATGTAAAAAAGTTTTTTCATAAAAAAAGTTATAGTAAATATTTGACAAGATTATAATTATGTTGATTAAGAAACAAGTAAGAAAAAACTAATTAGAAATTTTCTAATTGTTTTTTTCTTTAAACCTTACAAACTCTATTTCATTCATCAAACTTCTTGTCATCATAAGGATCAAGATGAAAGTCTATTATCCAATCCTTTTTTGAATCTATATTTACTATTTCACATTCTATTCTTTCAGAAACATTATGTGCTTCTATAAGCTTAATATCAATATCCTTAAAAACCAAATGAGCTTGAACAAAATTAGTTTTTGCTGACTTCCTAGTTTTTAAAAAATGATGCGAACTTATTTCTCCGGATGATTCTATTATTCTCTTTATTTCAGATACATTTTTTTTACTAAGAGATACATCAAGTATCATAAGAAATCATTTTTTAAGAATATGAAAAGCAGAGAAAATTATATAAAAAGAAATTATTATTCAAACTAATCAATCTATATAATATAGATTAGGAAAAAAATAGATAATTCAAAGAGAAAAAAGTATTCAAACATTTGTATATAAATCTGTTTTATAGTGGAGAGCATCAGATTCTATTACTAAATTTCAAGTTTGTTTATAAATTCTATGTAAATAAAAAACCAAGAAAGATGTTACAAGAACCGAAAATATCATAACATAAATTGCTGGTCAAATATGATTTACTACTTCCCTATTTATTATTTTTATTACAGATTCGTAAAAAATATAAATTCAAGAAATAGAAATAATCAATCACTCTAAAAAAGAGGCAAGTGCTTCTATTTTTCATCTTCAATAATTGAATTTATCATCAGCTGGTTTTGATGAATTTTTAAGTGCTATATAATTAAATATTGAAACAAACATATCGAGCAAAGAATCTATAGCAGAAGATAAAACAGCAATAGATCAAGTCAAAACTCAAGTTATAAATTTAACAGTTAACAAAATAAAAGCTGTTATTGTAGCAATTTTTACTCAAGTATTTTCTTTTGGCATATTTTATTTTTTTAAATTATTTTGTAATAAATTGAGTATAATTAATAAATCGTAATAATCAAAGTTTATGATAAAAATCATAACAAAAAATAGCATTTTTATGTTTTAATAATATAATCTAGCAAATTAATTAAATAATGCTTACAAAAAAATGCTAGAAGAGGCAATTTATAGAGTTTTAGAAAAACATAGTGATTTCACTTATGACGAAGTAAAAGAGATTTGTGAAGATTTTTTGCTTGCTATCCCTGATAAAATAAAAGAGGAAACTAAGTTTAAAAGACTAAACAAATATCTTGACAAAGAATTTGAGTTAGATAATTATGATTTTGAAGTTAGTACTGAATCAAACAAAATATATTCTTTAGAAACAATTCCTAAATATTTATTTACTTGAAAATCAAAAATCGTTTCAAGTCTTGTAAATGTGATTGATCTGAAGAAAAATATCGAACAAACTCACTTGTTTGAAAATGCCAATTTAAAAATAAATTCAACTGATAAAATAGCTTTAATCTGAAAAAATTGAGCTTGAAAAACTACTCTTTTGAAAATGATTATTTGAAAAATAGAAAAAAATATTTCAGAAGAATATGAAATAACTGATTGAAGCATAGAATTAGCACCAAATATAAAAATTTGATATTTATCTCAAGATTTGTTTTGGAAATCAAAAGAAAATACTTTAAGACAAGAAATGCTTGAAATTTTTCCTGAAATAAATGAGAAAATAACGAGATTAGAACAAATAAAAGACGATACAACTCATTGGGAAGAAGCTGAAAAAATAAACAAATATTTAATAGAAGTTGACTGATATAAAAAATATAATTTGCAGTTAGAAATTCTTAAATATTTTTGATTTACTGATGAACAAATGGATTTTAATGTTCTTAAATTGTCTGGTTGAGAGCAAACAAAAGTTCAAATTGCAAAATTTTTAATTAGGGAAGTTGATTTATTAATCCTTGATGAACCAACAAACCATTTGGATATTAATTGAATAATATTTTTGGAAGAATTTTGTAAAAACTGGAAAAAAGCAATTTTATCAATTTCTCACGATATTAGATTTATCAATAATACATCTAATAAAATAGCCGAAATTTCAGAGAAAAAAATTCATAATTACCCCTGAAATTATGAAGAATATTTAATAGAAAAACAAGCTAAATTTGAAAAAAGTTTAAAAGATTATACAGACCAAAAAAAAGAATTAGACAGACAAAATGATTATATTAATAGATTTAGAGCAAATTCAGCAAAAGCAACAAGTGTTCAAAGTAGAATTAAGGCATTAGATAAAATTGAAATTCTAGAAAAACCAATAAATGAGTCAACAGTTAGGACAATTTCGGTAAAACTAGAAAAAAGGTTACCAGAAATTATAATGAAATTAAAAAATATTGAAGTTTGATATAATACTCCAATTGTAACTTTACCAGAAAATTTAGAAGTTTATAAAACTGATAAAATTTGAATTATTTGAAAAAATTGAGCTTGAAAAACAACATTTCTTAAAACTATTCTTTGAGAACTTAAAGCCTTAAATTGAGTAGCAGAAATAAACGAAAGTATAAATATTTGATCTTATTCTCAAGTACTTGAAGATTTAGATTTAAATCTTAGTATTATTGAAGAATTAGGGAAATGTCATCAAAATGATAAAGAAATAAGAACAATGCTTTGAGGATTGTTAATTACTTGAGATAAAGTAGATCAAATAATTTCAACTCTTTCAGGTTGAGAAAGAGCAAAAGTAGCACTTACGAAAATGTTGCTTGTGAAACCTCACATTATAGTTATGGATGAGCCAACAAATCACTTAGATTTACATTCAAAAGAAGTAATTAAAAAAATGCTTGAATCATTTGGTTGAACTACGATTATTGTTTCTCATGATAGAGATTTACTTGAATCAGTGAGTAATAAAGTATGGCTAATTAAAGATAAAAGATTAGTTGTTTATGATGAACCAGAAAAAGGTTTTGAGGAGATTTTTAAGATTTAATTTTAAAATAATGAAAACAATCTTAGGTTTAAATAGCGAAGAAGCAAAAAAATATTTTTTTAAAAACAGTAGTTACATCAATTTTGATATACCTATTTATTTTGATTTCTCAGAATTATTTTTAAAATTAATAGCAGAAATATGAAACAAAAATTTAAATAGTTTAAAAAATGGTATAAAAGCTAGAGATTGTGATTGTATAAAAGCTAGAGATTGTGAATGAGTAAACTATATATTTTTGAATAACAAATGATGAAAATATGAATGGAGACCTTTTGAGATTATTCACCCGTTTTTATATGTTGAATTAGTTTATTTATTAACAAAAGAAGATAATTGGAACTTTTTAATAAATAAATTTGATGAATTTAAAAATAATTGATTTATCAATTGTTTGAGTTTACCAGTTATTTCAGAAACTTTAAATTCAAATAAGGCTGAGCAAGTTTTAAGTTGGTGGGAAAATATTGAACAAGAATCAATAATTTTATGATTAGATTATGATTATTTATTTCATACAGATATAACAGATTGTTACAGTTCAATATATACCCATTCTATAGCTTGGGCATTACATTGAAAAGAAAAGATGAAAAAAATAAAAAATAGAAGAAATGAAGATTTTTTATGAAATAAAATTGATAATTTATTACAAGATATGTCATACTGACAAACAAATTGAATTCCTCAATGAAGTAATATAATGGATTTTCTAGCAGAAATAGTTTTGTGATATACTGATTTATTAATAAAAGAAAAATTTGAAAAAGAATGATTTAATATTGATAATTTTAAAATACTTAGGTACAGAGACGATTATAGAATTTTTGTTAATAATTCTATATTATGAGAAAAAATATTGAAAATTATTAGTGAAGTCTTATCTTGATTATGATTAAAATTAAGTAGGTGAAAAACAAAATATTCAAATGATATTATAAAGTCATCATTAAAAGAAGATAAGTATGAATGGATAATAAATTGAAATTCATATAAATCTTTAGATAAACAATTGATAATAATAAAAGATTTTTCAGAAAAACATAATAATTCATGAGCTTTACTTAAGATTTTACAAGAATTTAATAATAAATTAAGTGAAACTAAAATAAAAAATACAAATGTAGATTTCAAAGTATTAATTAGCATTATTGTTAATATTATGCTTCATAATCCTAGAACTTTCCCTATCTTTACTGCTATTTTAAGCAAAATATTAAAAGTAAATGATAATTGAATTGAGTTAATATGAAAAATATTAACAAAGTTTGAAAAAATACCAAATACAGGACATTTAGAAATCTGGCTTCAAAGAATAACTTTAAAGTTAGATTCTGATTATAATAATTATAATTCTGAAATTTGTAAAAAGGTAAGTAATAATAATATTGAATTATGGAATTCAAAATGGATATCAAATAAAAAAATAAAAAAAATATTAAAAGAAACAAAAATTGTACTTGAAGAAAAAATAAATGAACTTGATTTGATTCTTAGTAATGAAGAAGTTGCATTATTTTCTAGCTATGAATACTTATTTATATAAAAAATATCATTAAACATTGAGAATTAAGCAAAAAACAAGTTGTTGCAAAAAATGTAACAGTTTAAAATAAAAAAATATGAATATAAATTAACATTTAATTTAACTTTTAAAAAACAAAATATGGAATTTAAAAACAAATCCGAAGATCTACTACATTGAGTTACCTTATCTATGATTTTAGATGTTCTTATTGAAGAATATGGCTTTGAAAAACTAAGTGAATTAGTTAGAATTAATTGTTTTAAAAATAATCCAAGTAAAGAATCGAGTTTGAAATTTTTAAGAAAGACTCAGTGGGCGAGAAAACATATTGAATGATTATATGTAAGAACAATGAAAGAGAAAAAGAAGTGAAATTAATTTTAACTTGCACTTTTTGCAACATTACTTGCATTTATTCTATAAAAGTATAATATAAGCATAATTATTGCTTTAATAATCTAATAGTTATTACTTGCATTTTTAAAATATTACTTGCAATAAAATGAATAAAAAAAATAATACAGATTTAATTTTTGATTTTATAAAATCAAAACAAGAAACATCATATAGTGAAATAATTAAAAATTTTACTGAAATAAATGAATCTACAATTGTTAGAAATTTAAACAAATTAGCAATAGAATGAAAAATAATTAAAAATAAAATTTGAAAAAACACCTTTTATAAAGTTATTTGAGTAGATTTTATTTTGGATTATATAAATAAACCATTCTTTGAAAGAGATAAAAAAACTTATAATTTTGATTTTTTATTGAACTACAAGCCAAATATTTCAAGCTTTTTATGAGAAAAATATAAAATATTAAAAGAACAATATTTAGACAAAAATATACTTTCAAGCTATGATTACAAACAAAATATAAGAGCAATAGAGAATTTATTAATAGATTTAAGTTTCTCATCATCAAAATTAGAATGAAATACTTATAGTTATTTGGATACAGAAATACTTATAAAATATAATAATTCTGCTGATTGAAAAACACAAACTGAAACTCAAATGATATTAAATCATAAAAATGCTATAAAATATATAATAGATAATAAAAATCTTATAAATTACAGTAAAATAGAATTCCAAAATATCCATAAATTTCTTTGAAAATGACTTTTACTTGAAGATTATTTGTGACAAATCAGAAGCTCTGAAGTGAGTATTTGAGGATCATCTTACAATCCTTTAGATAATAAATTTCAATTAGAAGAACAATTTGAAATATTTTTGCATAAACTTAATGAAATTAAAAATCCTTTCGAACAATCACTTTTTATACTTGTTTTTATTCCTTATTTTCAAATATTTATTGATATAAATAAACGAACTTCCCGTATTTGAGCTAATATTCCTCTAATAAAAAATTGATTAATTCCTTTTAGTTTCCTGCAAATAAAAGATAGAGATTACATAAATGCTATTTTAGCAATTTATGAGCTGAATGATGTAAGTCTTATGAGAGATTTATTCATAGATAACTATCTGCTTAATATGAAAAGATATATTTAAACTTTTAAAAAACTCAAAAATGCAAACATACAATTTTTTCGTAGATTATTATGATGAAATAGTTAGATGAATAAATAGCCCTCTTGATGAAGAGGTTGAATATTTAGGTAGTTTAATAGAAAAATATTGAAATAATTGAAAAGAGATTCTAGAATTAGCTTGTTGAACAGGAACAGTAATGAAAGAATTCATAAAAAAATGATACAAAGCGACATGACTTGATATAAATCAGAATATGTTAAATAAAGCAAAAAGTATTTTGTGAGATGATAAGAACTTGATTTTATGAGATATGACTGATTTTGACTTACAAAAAGATTTTGATGTAGTTTTGTGTAATTACAATTCTATTTGTCATTTACTTACTTTTGAGAACTGGAAAAAAACATTTTTAAATGCTTATAACCATCTAAAAACTGGTTGATTATTTATTTTTGATATAAATACTATTTTTGAATTTGAGAATATTACAAGAGATTTTGCTCAGTTTTATAATTTTGGTAAAGATACAGTTTGCCTTGAAATGTTTAAAAAACAGGATTATTACGAATGGCTTGTAAAAATTTTTAAAAATATTGATTGAAAAAATAACTATGAATTAATAGAAGAAGTTGTTAGAGAAAATAGTTTTGAGATAAAAGATATTAAAAAAGAGCTTGAAAATATTTGATTTAAAATTCTAAAAATAGAAGATTTTCATTACTGAGATGTAAATGCAGAGTCAGAAAGAGTTTATTTTATATGCAAAAAGTAATATTATGTATTATACTTACATTCTTGAATGTGCAGACAAAACTCTTTATACTTGAATTACTGTTGATCTTAATCGTAGATTAGAAGAGCATAATTCATCTAAAATTTGAGCAAAATATACTCTAATTCGTCGTCCATTAAAACTTGTTTATTCTAATGTTTTTGAAAATCGTTCTCTAGCTTCAAAAGAAGAATACAGGATAAAAAAATTATCAAGAGAAGAAAAATTAAAGTTAATTAAAACTAAAATTTAGTTTTAATTGTTTTTTTTGATAATTTATATATATTTAATTTTAGTTATCCCCAACCCTTAAAGTAAGGGAGTAGAAAATAATATCCCCATATTTTAGGGGTGAGGGGTAAATTTACCTAACACTAACTATTAAAAATGAATTTCAAAGAATTAAATCTAATACAACCTTTGCTAAAAGCTCTTGAAAAACAAGAATTTTCAACAGCAACACAAATACAAGAAAAAGTTATTCCATTAGCAATAAAACCAAAAGATATTTTAGGTTCAGCTCAAACTGGTAGTTGAAAGACTTTAGCTTTTGCTTTACCTATTTTACAAAATCTTTATAATAAAAGACTAGAAGAAACTTGAATGAAAGAAGTTCCTTCAGATCAAAAAAGAAAAATAAAAGCATTAATTATAGCTCCAACAAGAGAATTAGCAATTCAAATTTGAGAAACATTTGCTCCGTATTGTACAAATGTAAATATGAAATATACAGTTATTTATGGTTGAGTAAACCAATTTCATCAAGTTAAAGCAATAGAAAAATGAGTTGATATTTTGATTGCCACACCTTGAAGATTAGAAGATTTGATTAGTCAATCAATTATTAAGTTATCTTATGTAGAAATTCTAACACTTGATGAAGCTGATAGAATGCTTGCTATGTGATTTTTGCCAGATATAAAAAAGGTAATGAAAAGAGTTCCTAAAGAAAGACAAACTTTGTTTTTTTCTGCAACTATGCCAAAAGAAATTAAGGAATTAGCTTCAAGTCTTCTTCATTGTCCAGAAATAATTACAGTTCATAAAGTAACTCAAACTACAGACACGATAAAACAACAAGTCTACAATGTAAAAACTAGTCATAGAAGAAAATTACTACAATATTTAGTAAAGAAAAAAGAGTTTGACTCTATAATAATTTTTGTAAAAACAAAAGATGAAGCAGAATATATTGAAGAATATGTAAAATCAGTAAATATAAAATGTGATTCAATAAGTAAAAATAAGTCTCAAAATGCTAGACAAAAAGCATTAAAAGCACTAAAGAATTGAGAAATAAAAGTGCTTGTTGCAACAGATATTGCTTCAAGATGACTTGATGTTGAAAATTTATCTTGTGTCATTAATTATAATGTTCCTTCTGATCCAGAAGATTATATACATCGTATTTGAAGAACTGCAAGAGCAGGTAAAAAATGAGTAGCAATAACTTTTTGTATAGAAAATGCTAAAGATGATTTATTAAAAATAGAAAAACTAATGTGAAAAAAGCTAGAAATTATGAAAGATGAAGACTATATTAATGAAGTAATTCCTAAATGAAAAATTCTAGGTTATGATAATTTTGATGAAGATTGAAAGAAAAAATTCAAAACTAAAACAAAAAAGAAAATATTTTTTGGAAAAAAAGAAGAAAACTTAAAAAATACTAAAATAACAAAAAAGAGAGAAAATAGGAAATCCTAGTTTCTCTCTTTTTAATAAAGAAAATTCAAAGAAAATATTTATTATTTTTCAACTGTAAAATGCATCATCATTCAAGACATAAGATGTTCTGCAATATGACAATGACTCATCCAATCTCAAGGATTACTCATGTCAACAAGAACTTCTATATACTCTCAAGTCTTTACTGTAGCTGTATCTTTCCAAACTAGATTTGATGGTATTTTTCAATTATCAGATATTACTAAAAATCTTTGCCCGTGAAAATGTATAGGATGTTGCATTGGATGCATTGATTTATCATCATTAAATACTTTAATTTTAACTTTATCACCAACCTTAAATTTCCAATCAATATCCATGTTCTCTTTTTTTGTACTATCTTCTATAATCTTCCACTCTACCTTATTTGAAGTTGAGTTTTTGTTCATTTGATACATATTATCTTCCCATTCTATTCAAGTATTATCATTATGTCACATATTCATTCAAGCCATTCACATACCTCATCACATCATTCAATTTATTCATCATTTTTGTCATTTATTTCAAATAGTTAAAGTAATTTCTTTATCGTTTGGTTTATCAAAATATGGTCTATATTTATCAATATCAGATATTACATCTTGATTTACTCTCAGAGTTTCAAACTCTTTTTTATAACTATCCTTTACAACTTCATTTGAAACAGTAATTTTTCATAAATCATAAGTTTTATTTGGAGTTTTGTTTTGAATTTTGTATTCTCAAGAGTTTTCAAAATAAACTTCTACTATGTATCTTTCTGCTGGAGTTATTACAAAGTTATCTACAAACTCTTCTTTTTCGTATTTGCCATTATCTCATCAAACAAGCTTTATTTTTGCTCAAGGAATCATAATATTATATGGTCTTACATTTGAAACATTTGTAAAATACATTCTAACAGTTTCTCATTTTTTAGCTTTTAATTCATAGTTTGTTTCTCAATTTATCATCATAGTATTTCAAAATCTTCACATAAGTGAATAATTTGCAAAACTATCACTAAAACTTTCTATTTTATCATTATCAAGCAAAATATCATCAAGCATCAAAGTCTCTTCCCTATTTACTTTTGACCAATAATTTGGATTTTTTGGTTCTACTAAATAATTACCATAAAGTCATAATTCTTGTTGTAATTCTTCTTTTACATGTGGATGATACCAATAAATTCACTCATCAGGAAATTTTAATTTATATTCAAAAGTGTCTCAATATTTCATAATCTTTTGTTTTCACATCATTTCAATTGGTACTCAATCATATTGATTATCAAGCCTTAATCAATGAGAATGTAGAGTAGTTTCTAAACCTTGTACTTTGTTTATAAACTTAAGAGTTATTTCACTATTTTTAGCTACTTTTATGATTGGTCAGGGAATGCTTCAATTATAAGCAAGCATAACTACTTCCCTATTTCAAATTTCTTTTTTTACTTTTGTAACTTCCATTGTGTAAGTATCGCCATTTTTTAGTTCTACTACTTCATTTTTATTAGCTTTTAAAATATTTTCACCAGAGTTTTCATCCATTAATTTACTTCTATCATCATTACTATTCAATAAGTTCAAAGCTGAATTATTATATTTTTCACATCAAGCCATTTCTGGCATCATAGCACAATGTCCTATCATTGCATCATTTCAAACATTTTCTCAATTCATCATAGAGTTATGAATATTTTCTTGAATTTTATTAGAATTATTATTAATTCATATTCATTTATAAGCAAAGTAGAAACCTAAAGAAACCAGTAAAAAACCTTGAATAACTATTATTCAAATTAGTAATTCTTTTTTCATATTATTATTTTTTAAAAATTATTTTATTTTATTTTAAGTATCCTTTAGGATAAATATTTAGTCACGATTCATAGGGAACGATTGCAATCGTTCCCTACAACAAGGAAAATTCTAAATATTTAATTTTATGATTCAAACAAGATAAAACTCTGAATATTTTTTTGAAATATTTTGATTTGGTGGAATTATTTTTCGTATATTATCAAAACTAAAAAAATCTTGTTCTAATAAAAATTGATTAAAATGAATTTTATCTATATTTTTAGGCTCCTTTATTTGGGGATTTGTTTCAGACAAAGATATCTTTATAACATCTCAAGCTTGAATACAACAATCATTAATTTTACAAGATTTATCTTCTTTTTCATGACAGCAAGAAGAATTATTTTCTTGTGACATTTGCATATTATTATGCATAGAAAAAGCCATAACTGAGTTATGAAGTCATCATATAATTAATAATCAGATTATTATGAAAAAAGAAATTATTTTTTTCATAAAATATTGTTTAAGTATAATTATATCTTGATTATAATAATTTTTACAAAAATGCAATAAAAACATAATTATACAGAATAAAATTATTTTCCACTCTTCACTCTATTACAATTCTTACAAAGTATTTGACAATTTTCAGATGTAGTTTTTCATCACTCATGCCATGGAGTTATATGATCGGCTTCCATTTCGTTTATTTCAAAATGATTTAAGCATTTTGTACAAATTCAATTTTGTTTTTCGTAAGTTTCTCTTTTTTGTTTGTCTGTAAATGCTCTAATATTTAAATATTTTTCTTTTTTAGTTAAAATATACTCATAAATTCAAGATTTTTTTGTTACATCTTCATCTTGCATAAGTTTTTTGATTTCTTCTTCTAATTGCTTTGAATCAAATTCTTTGTTTTTGAATTCATTATAAAGAGGTCAAAAGTTTACTCATTTCATTTCTTTTCTATAGTTTGGAAAAATAGTTTTTATCCAATTTATCACACTTTGGAAGTAAAGCCAAAGCTCATTTGCATTTGGTTTTAGTTGATTTTGAGCCATATATTCTTCTATATTTCCTTTACTAATCCAACTAATAATAGTTTCTAAATAATCTTGTCTGATAGGGCTTCAAGTCAAATAATCATTTGCCATATTATAAGCTGGGCAATTTGTTTTGCTAAAATATCTTTTTGCATCTGTTAGCCAAGTTCAAGTATAAATAGCATTTCTTAATTCTTGAGTTGTAAGTTTTTCTCATGCTATATTGATAGTTTTAAACCAATCTAGTTTTTCTTTGTCATTTCATTCACAAAAGTAAATCATCAATTTATAGTTTAGTATTTGTTCTTTTTCTGGTTCTTCAAGGTTGTGAAAATACTGATAATTTATAGAAAATTTTGAGTCTATAAATTCACAAATACTTATAGTTCTTTGTTGTCAATCAAGCACTTCAAAGCTTCAATCAGTATTTTTTACGAAGTACATCACATTTAAAAGTTTAAATATTTCTTTGTATGTTATAGCATTGTTATTTCACATAATCAAAAATTTTTTATCATATTCAAAAAGTTGTGCTACATATTCCCTAAAAAGTGAAAATGGTGGATTTGTAATTATAATGTCAGCTTCTTTTAGTATTTCTATTGCTTCATCACTTCTAAAATCTCAATTTTGTTTTAGATTTGTTCTTATAATATCTAGTTTGTTAATTTTTCAATCTTCGTTTATATCTAAAATTATTTCTAATTTATAGCTTGGTTTTTCTGTTTCATAGTGAGTAGAAACAAGTTTTTTTAGTCAAAGTCTTTCAAAATTTAAAGCAAAATAATTCCAAAAATTGCTTTCTTCTGGATCATCACAATTACAAAAAATAGTTTTTCATTTAAAATGTTCTTTGTAATGTCAGAGTTCTTTTTCTATATCTGATAATTGAGTATAAAACTCATCATTTTTAGCTTTATTAGCTTTTCTTAAATTTTGATTTCAAGATTTTTTTTCCATAAAAAAGCATATTAAAAAATTAATATGCCAAAATAAAAAAGAAAAGGTTTTTTGACAATATAAAAAGGAGGAAACTAGCATCCTGATTATATCGCCAAAAAACCTAATATGTACCAAAAAATACAAAGGAGGAGAGGAAAACTAGTTTCCTCCTTCTATATCTCTGGTACATTTCATATTAGTTTTTTGGCTTTGCTATTTTATGAAAAAAGTTGATTTTTGCAAGAAAAAAGCTAAACATTAATGTTTAGCTTTTGAAATTTTATCATAATTATTTACTAAAAACATTTATTCAATTTTTATTAAGATCTAATATAATTTCTTTTAAAGCTAAAAACTGTTCTTTTTTAGTTAGAGATTTAAAAGAAATTAAATCATCTTTTTTTAACATATTTTCTATTTTTTTTAAAATATCTTCAAGATTATTTTCATTTAAAGCTAAAAATAATCATTCTTGAGGTACATATTTTTCATTTTTCCAAATTCATGATTCTCTATATAAAAAATAAGAAAAATATCAATAATCAGAATTTAAAACATTTTTTATTTCATATAAATCTCATAAAAATATTACTAAATCTCATACTTTATATTTTTGTGTAAAATTAGGCTTTAAATTATCATCTAAAACATGTAAATTTGCTAAAAATTGATCTTTTTCAATATTTAGTAGATCATGCATTACTCATAAAATATTAAAAATTGATAAAATAATTTGATTGTATTTTTTAATACAGTAATCTAGATTTATACTTTCTTTTCTATAATGTCAATTTCAATGAATTCATTTAGTTAAATTATGGTAAAAACTATAATTTAATCATAAAATCATTTTTTCATTTTCACTACAATATTTCAAGCTTTTTTTATACAATTGAGCTGTACTTTCAAATATTCCATTTAATTTACTAAAATCATAATTTGTATGTAAAAAAAATGGTTTTCATATCTCATTAATAAGTAAATTGTTTTTTTCTAATAATGTTTCTTTTTCAATTATTGAAGAATTATGTTCAAAACCATAGTATTCTTTAAAAATATTATGATTTGTTATTGTATCTTTAATTCTTAGTGATAAAAAATATATTTTGGAAGTTGTCTCTAAATCTTCTTTTTTTACTTCATTTCTTAGTAAAATTAAATTTAAAAAATGTTCTACCACTTTTCTTGTCCAAAAATCTAGCTCAATTGATATACTTTCAAATAAATATCTCTCAAAATCTAATCATTTTATATTATCAATATTTTTAGTTATATATTTATCATTATTTGATTTAATCAACTCTTCTTCTGAGATAATTTTTAATGAAATCTTATACATATCATCAACAATTGAATAAATCCAAAAATAAAAAGCTTGGTTTGAATCTTCAAATCTTGATTCAAAAAATTCATTTTCAGATATTTTTAAGTTTTCTTTTATATTAGACTTGTTTAAGTTTAATAAATTACTTGATTTTTACCCTGTCATTCCTGCGAAGGCAGGAATCAGTAAAAAAAATTTCCTTATTTTAAGCTATATAAATTAAAAGGTATTTTACA
>Ga0172373_10001981_pt1 | contig 32185 bp, 29 predicted proteins | sample Lak10m_2_FD_114546 | JGI IMG/M metagenome (GOLD analysis project Ga0172373, IMG submission 114546) | Freshwater microbial communities from Kabuno Bay, South-Kivu, Congo - kab_092012_10m | ecosystem: Environmental > Aquatic > Freshwater > Lake | place: Democratic Republic of the Congo...
TAGCACGTGCTTCTTATCAGCAGACAATTTCCTTTAGTGGGATCGAATACATTCATGTACCTGACGCCGTGGTCGACGAGGTCGTAGGGAAAATTAGCAACATATTTGCCTTGCAAAATGTTTTGTTCCAGCGCGGGCGTGATTGCTGAAGCATAGGACAGCTGCTGAAGTACATCCATGGTTTGCGCGACAGGACGAGTAAAAAAGCCAAACCAAGGCGCCAAAAGAATATGGTTATATGGAAATTCGTCTTTTATGATTGCGTTATTGATAGAGTCAAAAACGCCTGTTCCTGCTGTGTCATCCAATACATCCGCCCAGTCAAAGACGGCTTCGTCATCGGTTGGATCGACCAACACAACATAACCTGCATTGGTTGCATACAACTTATTATAAGCTATACCATTTACTGTAAATTTAAATCCAATTGGTATATTCTGTGCGATGCCCTCGAGCGTGTTGGGCATCAATTTTTCTGCTGTAATTATATAATTCTGTTTTGGAAAGTCTTTGTCTGCTGCACTTCGAGGTCCATCGCTGCCCTGCAGTCTTTTTAGAGACACGATGTAATCATTTAAAAATTTTTCTGGTGCAGACCTCTGCGCTTTTGTCGTTGCCATTAGTAGGTTAATCCTCCAAAAGCTATCGAATCGACACCAGAAGCACCCATGTTATCAAAGACAAATCCTGTGGTTGCGGATTTGTGACCTGGCGGTATATAATTTCCTGTTGAACCTGTCATCGTCGTAAATACCCTAATCATGTCTGCTCCGTGGGTCGATGTGGTGATGCCCAGCTTCTGCAAATATACTTGTGAATCATCAAATGGGAAAATTGTATTTGGAAAAATATTGGATCCCGACAGGTCTGTCAAAAAATATTTAACGCTGCCGTTTATTGGTAGGGTCTTTTTGACCATGCCTGAAATTGAGCCAGAGCCAGGAGGCAGTGCGTTGACGTGTGCCCTGTCGTAGAATGGAGATTTATTTTCAAAACCAATGTTGCCTTGCACAAAGCCACGAGCAGCATTGATTGCAACCAATTTTTTTGGCACCTCATCGACTGTCAAAATTTGATCTGCGGCTGTTGTTAATTGACTGGCGTTTCCTGTCGATAGTTCGCCTTTGATTGCGTGTAATTGAAAAGGCATCTGGGCCTCTGTCGACATGAATCCTTCAACGGCTCGAATTGTTAAAGGTTCAATTACGCCATTGTAAGCCTGTTCACGTGTCAGGGTTTCTTCTCGACCTGAGATCATCTTTTCACGCAGTTCTGGTGTAGGTAGCAGAATGTACTCGACTGCGTCAAATTTTGATGTTTCTACGAAGTATTTTGTGGAGACAATGCTGACATCCGCATTCTCACCGAAGCAGACAGGCTTGATGATATGACCAGGAGTGCCTGCTGATATCTTAAAGAATCCTAATGTATGCTTGTTCTGTGTGATTTCAACACCCTGGCGGAATGCATCAATTTCTGATGTATTAATACTAGATGAATTGACGCCGATGGTGTTGGTTGGTGGAAGTGGACCCTCATTAAATGCGGTAGAAGCCAGCTCAGAGTATTGCTGGATTGACGAATAATAATTCTTTAAATATATTGTCATGTTTCTACCATCTAATATCTTCTAATATTTCCTACGACCTGCTGAATTAACAGCGAGTCTTTTATTTTACTTCGCAATGAATCACCAAGGTATATTTCGTTTGATAGGTATTGTAGCTTATGCCTTTCCAACATGTGAGATTCTATAACGAAATTTGTGCCTTTAAATTTAGTTTTTCGAGGAACTAATTGTTCGATAAACGTGCTGATTGATGTGTCAAACCACCTATAAAACTCAAAGAAGCTTTTGAAATTTAATTTTTCTGACAAACGATTAAAGTAAATGTTTCTTAATTTTTCTAAATCCGGATAATCTTGTGAAAACATTAAATTTGGATTTCCGATTGCGGAGCTCAGCTCTTCAAAGGTCGCAAACATATTAATGATGTCCTTGTTAAGGGAATCAATTAAGGAAAATTCGATGGATAACCGTGGATCATCCAATGGTATTTCATCTGCAGGATATTCGGTTACCGCGCCGAGTGTTGCCCATGGCGCATCACCAAGATATTTTTCATCTTGAAATCCTCTAATTCTAATTTTTTCACTGGATGAGTACTCGTCAAAATACGGCGACAAATAACTTCTTTCATATAACTCGCCGACAGACGCTGTCAGCAAAGGAGTAAAACCTGAACCTGTCATATGAATATCATTTTGACTAAAGTCCAAAAATACAATGTTGCCATTCGCGTTGGCTGTCCTGACATTTTGTTTTTCCAACGAACTCATTCTTAATCTTTCAAAAGAACCAGACTTCGTTGTAACATAGTTAAAATTCGTCAGTGGCGTCTCGACACCTTGTGATTTGTAATTTCTAACATGTTCTCGCCACTCTGCTTCAGTGAGAGCTTTCGTCCAAAATCTTACGTAACCTACTTTGCCATTGAAATTAGAGGTTCTTGCAATTTCAGGCACATCAAGTGTGTTGTTTAAGAATAAATACCCCATGATTCCTTCGGGTATGTTTGAATTATTTCCAATGGCTATCCATGAGCCTGAAGCGTTGTAGGCGGAATCTTTAGTTCTTAGATAATCTGTCGAAGATGTTTCTTTGAAGAATGACGATGTAACATAATATTCATCTATTTCACCTGCATTTTGTGATGAGGCTCTTAAAAAGTAAGAGGAAGAAATAACGCTGTCAATTTCGGCAGCACGTTGACAACCAAAAGAAATATTCCACTTTTCACCGTTAAAAACATCAGCGTCAGGTATACTCAGCTGAAAAAGAGGATCAGACGCTCCTCCAACTCTTCCATAAAGATATAGTCCACCTGAAGCGATTAAATTGAATAACAATCCAGGCTGGGTTGTTGTCGCCGAACCTGTTGTTTGAAGTCGTGCCAACGATTGAATTTCTGTCTTGGAAATTGGCAATTTATATATCGCCTCATATGTCCAGGATCCTGATGTAAACAATCCATCATTTTCGTTATTTGAAATACCGTGTGGTGGATAAACATTTTTGTGAACAAAAGTGCCGGCAGCTAAAGGTAATCCAGGTTCAGTTCTTGAACCTGTTAGATAATTTGAGTTGAGTATTGCTGAACCTGACACCCTGACCATCGCGCTCGTTTCTACTTTTAATTCTCTAGACGATTCAAACTGTTTTATTGAAGGTCCACCAAATTCTCTTATTCTTACGCTGTTGTCTGGATCAATTCCTACTGAGCGTAGAAATGATCTTATGCTGTGCTGCGTTCCTTTTGATCTAACAATGTCAGGCATATTAATCAAGACTCTTCGCAATAACTGTGCCTGAACTTCTTTTAAAGGATAACTACTTACACCAATTTCTGAAATGTCTTCTGCGTCGACATACTGAGGAATGTTGGCGCCGTTGAAAAATGGCGGAAGATAAAATCCGTATTCTTTTATAAAATCTGTCAAAAAGTTATTGGGTATTGTTTCTTCAAGGTTGTAATCGACTGTTCGCAGCGTTTTAAAAGCATCTGCAAACATCTTTATCTCGTCAAAGAATTTTGCCCATATGTAGAGGAACGACAACATTATTTGTACAGATCCAAGTTTACCTTGCCCAGGAATACCTTCACCTGTGTATGTGGTTCCAATTGAACCTCCTACAGATGTGTCAGCAAATCCTTCAAACGCAGCTCCCTCACGCAAATAATGCCTTGGTATTAATTTTGTAATTAAATTTGGGTTGTCTTGATCGTATGAACTTGCAGAGGTCAAAAGAATAGAATTTAAGTTTGACACATCGGGATTCAACGGAAATAAAATCTTTTTAAAGATATCAATTTCATTTACCATTGGATTTTTTAAATCTTCTTGCGCCGATTGTCTAAGAGAAGAAGAACCATATGCATTATAATTTTCGATTATTCCATGCAAAGAGTTGCCTGAACTATCCAGCACAATTGAGTTAACTGTGTCGCTGGCTGTATTTGAATACGAAGACGATGGCTCATTAAATCTAAAATAAAGTTTTAAATCTCCTGTCGAATACAATCCTTTTGTCGCATACAACTGCTGTTGCTTTTCACTTCTTGTTGAATGGAATATTCTTAATTCGTCAAGGCTGCCACTAAATGTTTGCTGAGGTGTCAATAAAGTTCCCGTAACATAAAAGGATGAGCCAGATCCAATGTATAAATTTGAACGTTGAGACAACAGCCCAATTTCTTTTTGATACTTACTTGTGTTTTCAATTTTTGAATCAACAAAAAATTGAAGATAATCAGGACCCGAATCCCTGTTCAGTGTAAGACAAACATGATTAAAACTACCTTTTGTTAAGATAGCCTCGACATGATTGTTGACGGCACCTGATACAATGCTAAAAATTCCTTTAACAGTATTGGTCGCAGAAGGTTCTAAATGAAAAGTAAAGCCTTCTAATTTGTCGTCAGACTGCTTTTGAAGAACGACCTGTCGGTTGTTCGTTATGTTTGGAATATACGTTTGCAATTCAATTGTAAAAGACTTATTGGGTGGAGGATTTAAAATAGACTGGCCTGAATTATTTTTTGCCAACGTTGGAAACAACCACCCCGCAATATCTTTAACAGTAATATACACACCTCGAGTTGGCAACGTCTCAGATGTTTGTGTGCCAGAAAAATGTAGCTGCCCTGCAAAGGTTGGGAAATTATCGAATACCCATTTTTCAAATCCACTTAATTTATCTAAGAAAGCTTCAACTTCTTTTTTGTTACCATCAAAAGGAAAACCATTTATTACCTGATCAAATGCAACATTGGTTTTTACTTCCGCCGATGAAAAAAATGTATGATTTTCAAATTTTGACCAATCTACATTTAACTGCTGTGTAGACTTCAACCCATAATCCAAAGGTTCGTATTTAAATGAAGACGTGCTAGCTATATTAGATCCGCCACCACCCACACCAACTACATCAGAAAAGGTTAATTGTGCCGGCCTTGTGTCAGACAGCGCGGCCTTCAAAAATGAAGGCGTATAAGGTAGTGTATTTTTTATTGCCATATCTCTTTAAATTTTTATGATCCTAAATGGAGAAGATGCATTTAAATATTTCTGCTGCAGATTGTCAATAACAAGCATTATATCAACTGCGTATGCATTTAATGATGTTAAAGCTGAAGTATGGAAGTTGAAATACATTCCTTTTGAATCGCTACTTATCTTTGTTGAATTATAAGTCGTGTCAAAAGGAACAACGTATTCATCCGTCGCAATATTGCGTATTGCATAGTGCGCATTACGAAGTGAAAGACCCGGTAGTTCAACAGGCAATCTTTTTGCAATAATCTGTGGATCATTTTCGTCAAAAATATAAACTCTCATCGTAACTTCTTCATCTTGAGAGTAATCAGCTGTAACGCCTGTTACATTAACCCTATAACGCCTTGGGTTCAATCGATACGATGTTCTGTCAGGTGCTCTTGCGACGACAGCAGAACCTGTGATAAAAGTGACTGTTCTGTCTAATGACGTCCAAATAGGTGTAAATGTTACTGAACCTGACAAGTCATAACTTGTTTTTATATTTGCATTCGTAAAAGGTAAACTTACTGAAGCTGAATAAATGCCTGTTGCCGAATTATTCCCAAATTTATGTTGTGATCCAGTAAAATATAATGAATATTTACCTATTCCTGTAATCTCAGATTGCAATTCTAGCAATACACTATTTGATCCTGTTAAACTTGCTGTACCTGAAATTAAATTCGTTAATTGTCCATGAACATAATTGTATAAAAACAAACTTGAAGATGTTGGAGAATCCAGATACAAATTAGAAGTATCATCTAATATTGAATCATCAAATTTAACAATAATTTTTGGATGCTTGCTCTCATCATATGCGTGACGACTTGCAAATCTTTTAACAAAGAAAGTCTTTGTATTTGATTCGATTGTAGGTGTAAATGACAACCGAAATCCTTGGTCAGGTAAATCCCCTTTTATTGTCGCTGAAACAATTTTTGTTACATCTACCAACAAATCTTCCGTGCCTTTTGCAAATGCCTGAGATGCTTTAGTATCGGCAATAGTAACAGAACTTGTTATGTAATCACCTGAGCCAGTAGAAAAACAGGCACGTGCGCATCCTTCTTCACCCCACATAGCATCCGACGAAGCAGACAAAAAGTTACATTTGTCTTCATCAGAATAAAATACAACATCTTTTCCAAGGCCCTCTGTAAAAGATGCCGACAAAGGAAAAACATCTAAGGTAAAATTATTTGGTGTGGGTTGACCTCCATACACGTCTTTTAAGGATAAAAAACACTTAAAACTGCCATGAGACACATCAACTCTTCCTTCATTAACCAAAGTACGCAAAGGATCCAAGTCAAAATGCAATAATGCTCTGGACAATTCTGTCTTTGGCGTTCTGGTGCTGCCTGAAACGACTATTGTAACACCATATAACTTAAATAAATCCAATGTTCCTGCGATACCAACATTGCCACTGACGGCAGGCTTGCCATCAATATACTTGTTTGTGATGTAGGTGTCTTTGTCTGCTTTTAATATTCTTAACATTACACTGCCACCTTAGCTATGATGTCCACGTCGGGATATCGTATCTCGAATATTCCACCCGATGGTGGAAAAATCATTTGTTTGCGGGTATAATTTTTAATATCATGTCTTTCGTTACTGTACTGTCTATTGTTTATTGTGCCATTTACATTAACGAACTGAACATTTTCAACAGCTATAATTCCAGGCACGGCATATATCGTATTGACGACTTCAGATATTACAATTGGTTGATTTATATGAAATTTATTAATATCAAATTTATCCTGCAAAGATGCCAAAATGACCGCCAATAAACTATTTCTATTTATCGATGGATCTACGACAACTGAGAATTTTAATTGTAGATTAATAACTTTCGCATCCAATATGTCGATTGCATCGGATACCATTCGATATGCATTCAAATACTTTTTTAAATTTATCTTTAAGGTATCAGGAGAAGGTACTAATCTAGAGTCGGCATCTCTTGAAATTATAAAAAGTTGTGTTGCTAAAGGGTTGTTAGTATTTGGCAGAATCGCTGCACGAAAAACTCTTCCTAAATTCGATGGCATGGTATAAATTCTTGCCAACAAATCTTCTTTAGTTACTATTCTTTCCTGAGAATTTTTAATGCTAGGAATTAAAGCAACCAATTCTTCCGTTGTCAAAGCATCTTCACCACCACTTGCTGGTTCTGCGTTTGCAACTTCAATTGTATTTCTTACGGCGGTTGACAAATTAAGGCTTGGATTTTTTGGAAATTCTATTGTCAACCTTAGAACGCTATTGATTCCATTAGCAGGTACATTGTGACTTAACCCACCGCCGTGACGATAAACGACTGTCAATGTAGTATTGGCGGCTGCGACACCTAATGTGTTTGTTGTCAACAACTTTTGAGGATTAACAGGTACTCTTGATATTGTCCTGCTGTACGGCGTGGCTATGGCGAACTCTGATGGGTCGGGAATGATGTCATCTTCAAGCGTGTCTGCGTTGCCGCCACCAAACGTTAAGAAAGTTTGACGATCTAAAAGCGTTGTAGATTTTGTAAATCTATATGGTGAGGGTATGACTTTTAAAGCATCTTTTACAATATCATTATCGTTATTTGTGTTTAGAACATTTTTGTAAACAACGTCGTGTGTTAATGCACCAACTTCATAATATGTGTTGCCTTCAGCATCAAAGACATTTATTATTTCTGTAACATTTGGGTTTGATAGAGTTAAACTTCTAAAAGATACAAATTCTCCAATATTAAATGTTTCTGTTGCAACTTCACCTGAAACGCATAATCCTGATAATGACAAAACATATGATGTAATTTGGCCGCTCGTGTTTGTATTTCCAATTTTCTTTTGTACTTCAGGATTTAAAATATAATTTCCATCACCTGAATCAATTAAAAATTCAACATCTTCTACTAAATTGAATGGCACAGAATTTTGTGAAAAGAACACTGAATCTGCTTTGATAATAGGAAGTAAAGATATGTCAGGCCCATCATCGTCCAATTCGGCTACGGGTACTTCTATAAAAACTGTTACATTGGCAGTGGCAGGTGCTGTTCCATTGATTGGTATGCCTGAATTTACAATTGCTCTTTCAATCGATACAGGTTCTACCGCTGTTTCAAAATGTAATTCATTATAAAGATGATCTAAATAAAACGACATGTTGTCGCCAACATACGCAGCCATATCCAAGAATAATCCACCAACAGATGATTCAGAAAAATCTTGAATTTTATCAGGATAATATTGACGCGCATAATCTAACAGCGTTGCACGAAATGAATCAAAATCTCTAGCAACATATCTTCGTTCTCGTACTTGTTGCAATTGTATTTTTCTATTGGTCGCCATTTTAAATTACATATAAAACTAGTTGAACTTTTCTTTGTTGAACATTTAAACTTTGAATGTTATATCCAACTGTGATTCTAATTAAAGCCGTATTTAATTTTTGTGATCTGTCGACTTCAGAAATGTAGTCTATAGGCTCAATATACGGCATCCATCGTGATATGGCACTTGATATTCTGATTAATGCTTCGGCATCAAAATCATCTTGTGAACTAAAATTAACTGTCAGCGGTTTTAAATTTGCACCATAGTTGTACAATCCGACTCTTTCACCAAAATTTGTCTGCAGTAAATTTCTCAAATTGTCTGCCATTTGATCTTCCAACGAATAATGCATTTCAAAGAAGCCATCAATTGAGTTTAATTGCAATGGGGTTTTTATTCCAATTGGAATTGGCGTAGTTTCAACGCTTTCTTGTGCAATTGATTGCGCAGTACGTCCAACGCTTTTAAAACTTAACGTGCCCATTTGCGCATAATTATGTGATTAGTAAAATTAGCTTCCCCAATATTGGCATCAATTAATTATTTCAAATTTGCCCTGTCGTTATAGGTTTGAATTAATTCTTTAATTTCAGATATGTTTTCTTGATACCAAAAAGAAGGTTTCGTTGGAAATTTACCTAGATATTGCCCTTGGTCATCAACATATTTTTTAAATCCAACAACACCAACCATGTCCCAATCTATGCTAGACATGCCGACGGCCTTCATGTATCTAGGAACATGTTCGTTTGCTACAATCATTCCTTGAATATTTCTAACTGCCATCGTATACAGTATCACATGCTTTTTTTCTGCATCATCATTTACTTGTGATCTTACAAATGTGTCGCCTGCACCCTTCACACCCTGATGAAAACCGTATATATCATAAGGCGACTGTATGTAATAACGTGGTGCTTGAAATCCTTTGTGGCCTGCGGCAATGCCTTTTTTTGGAGGTTCTCCACCTAATTCAGGTGGTAATATTTTTTTTAAATTTTGACCTGCTTGTTTCGGATTAATATCAGTTCCTTCACCATTTCTGTCATCTAAATAATGTCTAAGTGGACCAAACAAATTATTTTCAACATGCGGATCAGGCCCTCGATATTCGCTAACAGCAACACCTCTTCTGCCACCTGACATTAATAATTCATTTGTTCCAATAAATTTTGCGCCCAATACAGCGCATTGTCTTGTCAAAAACTCTTCATAAAATTCTAATTGCAGCATTAGATCCATGCCTTTTTCAATGTCGCTGCCTTGTGGATCCATAATTGGCGAAGATTGAAACTGTTTTTTTGTCATGGATGTCGTGGCTTTACCTGGTAATGCAATATTGCCTGCCCAAATTAATGCGTCTGTTGTTTTTTCCCATTCATTGGGGTCATATCCAATATATTTACCTCCCGCAAATCTATTGCCTGCACCAGGATCCATCGATGTTTCATGGTATAAGACACACATAACGGTCAAGCCTTTGTGGTTGTCATCGGCATTTTTATTAGTTGGTCCACTTGAAATAAACCTGCTGCCTATTTCTTTAAATCTTCTATAGATCTCATTTTTTAATCCGGATCCAACTCCGAGGTATCGATTAGAAACAACAAGTCGATTTCTTTTTACTGGCACATTATTTCTTTGCGCGTCGTCGACGTCATCTATAATTTCTGATTGATTGACAGCAGCTATATTTTGCGCTTCCTGTTCACTAGTTAACCTTGCTGGCGTTGGATCCTTAAAATTATTATTAAATTCTTTAACTGCATCTGGTACAACATTGCCCATTAAACCCACAAAGCCTTCAGGATGTGACCCAAATACAACGCCAACTGCTGCTAAGTATAATGGTTTTATTAAAAATCGTTTTAAAGCCTCAAAATTAGCAATGTTAGAAATTGCATCATTGGCCGCTGCAGATGGGTCAGGTAATCTTGCGTCTAAAGCTAATTTAGCTGCATTAAAAATAGGTAGTAATCCTGGGCCTGGTAATTGTTGCCCCGTCGGCGGCTTTTCAGATGCAGGACTAACTCCAGTTGATATTGGAAATAAATAAATTAATGGTGTAGCTTTTATCAGCGTAACTAAGTCATCAAATGCATTTACTACACCTGTAAATAATAATTCTTGTTTACTCTTTATGGACAACTCAGATTGTCCGTAATCTAAATTTGGAAAATCTTCGCTGGGAATATCAGGTATAAAATTTTCTGGGATTCTTTTTTCATACTTTGCCGCTGAAGTTATTGTTGCCATGGCGGCTTTAAAAGCTTCCACTCTTGTTGACATTGCAACATCATTTGGAGGAGCTGGATATATTAAACCCATGTCAATTGCAGCTTGTTGTTCACCACCTGCTTCTTTTCCTGGTAGTGCAAAATATTTTATGATTGAGTTAATATCGGCGCTTGGTTTTATTATGGCTGCCGCAGGAGCAATTTTACTAACATAATCAAAAGCAACAATTGGATCAAATATTGGACCAGGTTGAACTGGTGGTGTTGGTGGCGCGATTGGAGGTGTGAGGTCGCTGGCAACTGCTCCTACATGATTCAAAATTTTTAAACATGACGTAACGATTCCTTGTATCCAATTAACATGAAAAGTAGGAAACTCAGTTTTGTCACGTATTAAATCCTGCTTTGGCAAAGCGTCATACCCTGGATTTTCTAGTGCTTTTTCAGTTATTACTTCGTCTCGATGTTTTAAAAATAATTCTGCGGCGCCGCCTCGAATGAATTCATCATTGGTCAAATATTCAGCGTCCACCATTATAGCCATGTTACTTCACCAATATCTTCGTCGCAAATGTTCCTTGCGAAGCTTTTCCTGTTCCTATAACGTCGGCTCCTGTTGTAATAACACCTACTAGGTCTTTGGTTATTGCAGGGCCAGTTACTTGGCCATCCTTCACGGTTGGTTTTGCAGCTAAATTATCTGTGCATAGTATTGCCTTATCTGCATCGTCACCGCCTAATTTAATTAAGCCTTTTTCTGAAGGGGTAAACACAATGTCACCATTACTTTTTATTGTTATGGAAGCATATTCAGCATAACTAATTGCTTCATTCTTATACTCATCTTTTATTCTGCTAGTTGGAGTAGGCGTAACATTCTGAAAATTTGTGACGATAAAAGATATATCAGACCGAGCAATCAATCTAATTTTGTCAGATTTAATGACAACACTTGCATCGCCTCCGGCTGAATCCGATATGTCTCTTGGTGTGCCTGTTGCACTAGAAAAATAGTTTGATAAATTAAAATTAGTATCAGGCGTCGATTTTTGTGAAATTAAAATTCTACTTCTGTCATTAATAAAATCAGGATCACCTTCTTGAACAGGAGAGTTTATTTTATCAATCTCCTCTTTCAATACAGTTTTTGGATTGGCTATTTCTGTAACTTCGACGTTGGTCGAGCCTCCTGTTTCAGGTGTGTAACCACGACCTGCAACGATGTCAATACAGCCAGCGTTGTACTGAAAATCAGTGGGTGGCCACTTTGGTGATTTGCCAATAGAAATTGAGCCTTTTTTGGTTGGCAACAAAGCATCTTTATACAACCCTAAAGGTCCAGTTCTTTCAGTTCCTAAAACTATTAATGAATTATTACTTCCTTCTAGAACAATGTCGCCTGGCCTTTTATAAAATCTTGGCACGGCTTCATAGCTTGAAATTTTTGAAGCATCGGTAATTGTAATTAATTTTTCAAAAACGTTAAGATCTTCCGTCGACAAAAATCTGCTTTGCTTATCTGATATGATGATAGGATTTCCTTTTTCATCAATAAATTTATTATTTTGTTGACCTAATAAAATTGAGCCATTTCTTAGCTGGTATGGAATCTTTAAATCTGCAGGTGCAGTCTTGGGTGGCAAAATTTGTCGTAATGCCATAGGGGCATGCGTATGATTCACGTCATCAATGTAATGTGGTTGAACAACGCTACACATCCAATAGGGAATTTTTTCTCCACCAACATCTGGATTTTCATACATTACCCAAACCAATTCTCCCGGTTTGCATGGTAAAGACATGTGAGATGGGAAAAATGGCAATGCAAAAGTTGGCGGTGTTAAACTAGTGTCTGAGTTTAATTTTCTTTGAACAATTATTGTATTTCTTGGAAAAATTCTTGGAAAATTTTGCGCATCATCTACAAGTGGCGCATTCAAATACTTGGCAGACCAAGACAGTCCAATTTTCAATACATTTGTCCAATAATCAACTTTTTCTCTTGTTATTTGTTTAGGATCAGAGATTACTTCTAGCACTATCATTTGATAAAAATGAGAAGAATAGCCGCTTGTGGCTAACTTTAACTCTGCATCTGACGGTGCTGTTTGCCCCTGGGCAAGTGCTGTTAAAATTTTATGATCCATTTTTATCCATTAATTTTTTTAAACATTTCTTCAGGGTCTATTTCATCATTAATTTTTTCAGCTTTTGAAACTAATTCTGCCAAGCGTATCAATTGATCGTTTGCCTTGCTCATCTTTTCAATGTATGATGCTAAAGATTTTCCATGAACAGCATGTTCAGTACTTTTGTCTTCTACAATTTTTACTAATTTCACGAACAGCGCATACGCATTTTGTCGATCGTATATAGCATTTTCATAAATCTCTTTCCAGAGTTTTTTCTTTTTATCAGACAAACCTTCGATCTGATCAAGAAGACTTGAGAAATCTCTTACTTTTTCTTCTAATTTTAATTCTGAATCTTCGGCTATTGTTTGCATATCAACCGTCTTTTTGGTGTTCTGTCTTTACTTTTCTATAATACTTTTTAATGACCTGCATCGTTGTAGTGAGCTGTTTCGGACTTAACCCTGAAAGTTCTCTCATGTACAGTAATATTGCATTCTTGTTGAGGAGATCAATGTCATCTATATTTTCAAATATTGTAATAATAGAATTTATACACATTAATTCATTTTCGGTTTTTGCAATATTTCTGATGTCGTATAAAATATTTGTAATAGATTCCAAAGATCTAAGATCGTCAAATAAAGAATCCTGAGATGGCAAAACACTGTGTTCTTCTACTATACTTTTTTCATGTGTAGAAAGCATACTTGGGTCGTCAAGAGAAATATTTTTTTTTGTTTTTTGTGATTTTTGTTTTGTCTTAATAATCAACCAATTCTTGGCAACGACATTGAAGTAAGAAAAAGCATTGGTGCCGCGGCCGGCATCGAACTTACCGATGGTTTCAAAGAGAAAGTTGACGCAGTCATTTTTTAAATCATCATATGAATCATAGAGGCCTGCAAATTTGTGAATATTAATAAGATTTTCTACCAGTTTTTCAAAAGCCGGTAGAATCTCTTGCACATATAAACGATCTCTTTCTTTTCTATTATCGCAGTTTTGAAATGCAACAATTGCCACTTGCGTATCCGAATTAAAATACATCTTTACTGGATCTATCTTTTTCGGTGCTTTTTCCTTTTTTTTTTCATTTTCTTCCATTTAGTGTGTCTTCCTAGGCAACGTCGCCGTCGTCATTTTTTTGCATTAGTTGTATTATTTCTTTTTCATTAGTTAATTTTTCTAGAATAATCGCTACTGTGAATCGTGCCTGTTTAATATCATCAATTAATTCTTTCACGATAGGATCATCAGAAAAAACTTCCATTTTTACTTTTTTATCAATCTTCTTACGGCAAATTTCTAAATCTTGCAAAGAAGATTCTAATAGCTCTAACATTTCTTCTTGTTGTTCTAAAAATTGAAGATTTTTTTTTATACTGAAATATAAAAGTGTGGAAGTAATTCCGCACAACAGCGCTAAGAACACCGCAACAAATATCATAAAAATTCTTTCATTTTTTCTTCGTAAATTTTTGTTACCGCTTCAAAGCTAAACTCTTTTTTGATAACATCACTCAATTCTTTGGCCCATTCCCTGGGTATTGAAGATGATGATCTAAATTTAGCAACTTTTTTCTTCACATCTTCTTCTGACACATCTGCCCATTTCATGTAAGGTAGAAATATTTTGCCATCAACTCTACTTTGATGAATAATTTTTAATTCATGATTAATAGTAATAAATTTACCTTTACTTAAAAAATCTAAATGGCCTGACCATCCTGTTGCAATGACAGGAAGGCCACTCGCGGCGGCCTCAAGAATTGGTAATCCAAATCCTTCACCTCTTGTTAGAGATATCAAAGCCTTTACTTGATCATGACGATATAGTGCAGCAACTTCTGCATCAGTCATGTCGCCATGCAATAAATGAATTTTTGGAAATTCACCTTTTCGACACTCTCTAATTAAATTCTTCATCATTTGAAGTGTCTTGTTCTTATCAATGTTGGTGTTTCTGCCTAAATTTGTTTTAATAATCAAACCAACATCTTTGTCATCTTTAAATTGCTCACACAACCATTTTATAGTAAAGAAAATATTTTTTCTATCATTGAATGGATTGTCGCCTGTAATTTGACCAAACAACAAGAAGTTAAAATTTGTTGAAAAATGCTGCAGTTTTGGCAATTCTTCATCAGATAAAAAAATTTCATCAACAAAAGATTCAGGTATAACTACGACAGGTTTTCTTAAATGTTTATGTTGCGTTAAAGTTGATGCTGCATGTTGCGATGGAACTATTATCAAATCCATTTTATTGCAATCATCAATCCAACTGGGATTGCAGGTGTCTGTTTCAACCGCTGCCGTCATACCAACATTAAATTTTGCAATTGAAGGATCCCACTCGTTAGGTAACTGTAATTGAAATGAAACATCATATTTTTCGTGTGGTTTGATAACAATGTCAACTGTATTTTTTACAATCCTGTCAATTAATCCATTAAACATTCTTGTATTAAGCAACCACGGTGTATCTCCCCATGGTAAAACTTGAAATTTTACACTGATGTCAGGTCTTGAAAGTAACCATCTTGTTAGTTGACGACAGTGAACACCATATCCAGATTGAGTTAATGCGGGACCTCTTACTATCACTCTTTTCATTTCAAATCTCCGTATGCGTCCATAAAGCTGGTTTATTGTTCTGCCAATTCTCTATACAGTCGGATAGCGTACTATCCCATTGTTTTACCATTTCATTGATATCATAATCTTTATGTGCATGCGACATTGCCTTCAACCCTAATTGTTTTCTCCCCTCAGGTCCTAGTTCATACATCTTCATGTATGCATCGGCTAATGTCTTATGTGAGATTAAATCCTCATAAATGTAAGGAACCATTTGATTCCCAACTAGTGCTCTTACCTCTGGGTTCATTCCAACACCATATTGTTCACCAGTTTCGATATTTTCAACTTGACGTGTTAGCCCACCAGTTTTAATTGCTATAATTGGTTTACCACACATCATTGACTCGAGCGTGGGAAGACCAAAACCTTCATTTGTGCTACGATTCACGATCGTATCAAATGAATTATACAGCAAGCTCATTTCTTCGAATGTTACTCTACTTTTAGAAAAAACAACATTATCTTGCACTTGCAGCGTCTCAACAACATGATATAAATTTGGACCTTCAGGATCTAATGGCTCAGTGTGCATTGCTAGAGTTGCCTTACGATGACCATGCTTTTTTTCAAGTTCATCAAGGAACATTTTCCAAGATACTATGATATCACTTGGCATTTTGCGCCGAGCATTACGGGAAACATATCCAACTATAAAGTCATCTTGCTTTTCAGGACCAACTAATTTTTTTCTAAAAGCTTTTACAACATCGTCAGGCAAAGGTTTATATAGGTCTTTTGGAACAGCATGAGGAATATAATTCGTTTTTTCAGGAAAACGTTCTTTTACCATCTGGTATGTTGGCCAATTGATGCAATTGATTAGGTCTGTTGACTCATATAAAACTCTATTAAAATCAGGCCATGGATCATTATCCCATAAATGCCAATATGTTATAGGGCAAATTTGGCGTATCTCGTCAGCCATCTCCCAAACCCAAATGAAAAATCGTGGATCAGTAAAAAGCATTAATGCATCAGGTCGAAGCTGAACTAAAGTCTGACGTAGTAAATTTCTATCACCAAACCCATCTGTAGGTTTTACTATAAAGTCTGGATTAACGACTGTAGTTTCATAATTGTCGTGACGGACTGCTCCACCAAAACAACGAAAACTATACTTACCTGTACTTATCAAACCATGAATTAACCATCTGGCTTGAGTTCCAACACCTGAAGTTGACAGCGGGTGATCGCTTAACATTAATATGGTTTTTTTACTCATCGTGTTGGTATCGTAATATTTTTTTTAAATTTGTAACCTCTTTTTATAGACAATGCTCAGTGCCTTTATATTCACACCAGGTACAAGCATCTCGATTTTTTAACGCAATACCTCTTTTTACAGAAGTAATCATATTGCTGACAACTTTAAGGGATCTTTTGATAGGCACCTCACCAAGTGACACTGAGAATAACTCACAATGTTCACCAGGCTTTGCTGACTTCTTTAATAAGACAAATCCACAGCGTACATCTTTCATTGAAATTTGCGGATTCTTTTTGCACCAATAGTTTTTATAAAGAGCCAACTGAGCTTTAATCATCTCATCACTTCGTTTTTCACGAAACCATCCTCTTACAGTTGTCTTCCAGTCAAGAATCCAATAGATTGTTTCTCCACGCTTATCTTTTGCTTTGATGACGCCGTCAATAAAGCCTTTAAATGCATGAGGATGATTTTCTACGGCTTCATAGAGTTGATGTTCTGCGTCAACGACTTCCCATTCAGGAAAAGTATCATCAAGAAACTTTGGAACCTCTGAAAGGATTAAAGCCACTTCTGATTTTGCTTTTGCCAAAGAATCTTGAGTAAATTCTGAGTGTCCTTCAAATTTTTTCCAAGCATTATCAAGATGTTCATAAGCAACTCTAACATCCATTACACGTGTTAAAAGATATTTTTCACAAGCGGCATGGACTGCTGTTCCAAAGTCTAGTACAGGAGAAGGCTTCGATAAATCAACTTTTTTTACATGAAATAAATTGTGTCTATAAGAACATTCTTTCCAAAGTTTTACTTCAGAAAAAGAAATATGAGGTTTACCGGTAGGTAAAACCTCAAAGTTTTGTTGTGTTTCGTTCATTAAACACAATATAAACTTATTGTGTTATTTAGTTCAATCTATCTGCTTCTTAGAGACAGCACGTCCGATTAATGCTTCCCAATCTTTTTCAGGACGTACTTCTAAATTTTTCTTCCAAGCTGCATTTAAAATCATAGAATCGACACCTAATTTTTTAGAGACATAAATCATGGCATTGATGTCTTTTGGAAAACAGCTTCCACCATAGCCATAACGACCATCAGGTCCAGGCACATTCCAATGACTGGGTCCTATTCTTTCGTCATGCGAAGCATATTCAATTACTTTGTCATAATCGACATTTAATCCTGATTTGTCCAACGCTTCACAAATTTGTAACATTTCATTTGCAAATGCAACTTTAACAGTAAGAAAATTATTCGTCAAATATTTGACCATCTCAGCAGTTGTTGATGATGTTTTTATAATTTTAGTATTTGGAAATGCAACTCTAAAAATTTGTTTGACAGTGTTTATCCATGGACGTGGTCCACCTAAAATAATACGATCTTGGTTTCGCATATCCTCTAGCGCATTTCTTTCTGTTAAGAATTCAGGGTTAAAAATGATATGCAATCCCGCTTCATTAAACATTGAATTCCATTGTTCAGTTGATCCAGGTGGAACAGTTGACTTAATTACAGCAATTCTTTCACCTGGTGCATCAGCAAGTTCTTTCAATGCTCCTTGCACAATACTAAGATCAGCGGATCCATCTTCACGCATTGGTGTAGGAAGACACACAAAATAAACTTTAGAAAAGCCTGGTGTTCCACCCTCTTCATTATCTCCAATTAATTCTGCAATGGATCCTGGGTAACCAGCAGCTGAATCTCCATGCGACGGCAGCGCACCCTTTGCATATTTGCCCGCCTTATCATAGGCATATACGTCGAATCCACATTCTGTAAAAATAGTCGTAAGTGAACCACCCACAAATCCTTGGCCAATTACAGCAATTGACTTTCTCATTTTTTAATCCTTTTTATAAACAAGCACATTATACTCAAAAAAGTAAAGATAATCAATTTCTGTTCCTAAAAAACAATCAATTGCATGTTTTGGTTTTTCAACAATTGGTTCTCTGTCATTAAAGCTGGTGTTTAACAAAATTGGCACTCCTGACTTTTGCTTCCACAACGTAAGAAGGTCAAAATACCATTTATTATCTTTTTCAGAAACAGTTTGTAAACGAGCCGTGCCATCAAAATGAACGACTGCAGGAACTTTATCTTTTACCTCATCTCTGAAATGAATCACAAAAGACATGTAAGGGCTACAAATATCTTTTACAAACCAATCTTTAACATCACTTCTTAAAATAGATGGCGCGAAGGGTCTAAACCATTGTCGATGTTTTACCTTGGCGTTAATAAGATCTTTCATTGATTCGCTTCTGGGATCTGCCAATATACTTCTATTTCCTAAAGCTCTTCTACCAGATTCTGAGCCACCGCCAAATACAGAAATTATTTTTTGATCAAGCAAGAGGTCGGTTATTTCGGACAAAGAAGCTTTTCTATAAGATATATTTTCATAATCTAAAATAGAATTTAACACATCATCTTCAGAATATTTTTCTCCTAAATAAGGCGTAAAATTATCTTGCCATTCAATTCTGTCATTCTCTAAAATATGATGCCAAACATATTGAGCATTACCAATTGCAAGACCTGCGTCATATGGAACAGGAGGTATGTAGATGTTTTTAATTTTATCAGAGAACCAATCCAAAAACTTACCAGTCATTACCGAATTTAATGCAACACCGCCTGCAATGCAGAGATTGCCAGATGTATCATATGCAGTAATTGCATTTTCAATAATTTCTCGTAAAATCTCTTCTGTCGCAGCTTGAATTCCAGCAGCAATATCAAATTTATTTTGTTCTGACTCTTCAGCTAATTTTCTTAGGTTTGGGAAATCAATAGAATTTTCAATTAATTCTTTGTGTTTTAAAACTTCGCTAAGAGGTAAAGTTCCCCAATAATCAAATTTTTCACCACGTTTTAAGGCCATTACTGCATCGTAATAATTTTTTCTTTGAGTTGAGTGGATAAAAGAAATTGGTCTCAATTTTGTTTCTTTAAAATACTGTTGCCATTTTTTAGGATTACCTAGCGCCGCCATTGCCATCACTGTGCCTGCTTGATGACCTTTAGGATGCCCACCTGATAATCCAAATATTTCTTTTGTGCAATATGTCCAAAAACCACCTACATCTAACAACTCATAAGGTAAAAATCCAATTAGCTTTAATTTTTTACCAATACCAATAAAAACTCCAAAAGTTGTTGTCGTAATATTTCCTTTTTGGTCTGTAGTTGGACCGCCACCATCAATTGTTATAATTAGCGAATTTTTAAAATTACTTGAATAAAATGCATGTGCAGCATGTGACAAGTGATGATCAACAACATGAAATTTGCCACCATTTTTATTGGTAATCTCCATCATCTTGTCAAATGATTCTGGAAATTCGTTTTTAATACCACCATGGGATGGGTGCAAACAGTGCGCAAAATGTTTTATATCATTGAATTTATCATACACTTCAAATAAAAATTTTAAGGAATCACCTTTAGGCTCTTTTTCTCTTGTGTATCTTTCAAGCTCGGCGTGAATAATAGGTTTACCATTATCTAAGATACAAAAAGCGCTATCATGACCAGAGTGAATACCAGCTATTTTCATACATTCGTCTTTCTATGAGCGTAATTCAATTTTGTATTAACAACATTAGTGTACAGCAAATGAAATACACTGTTTCGCTAAATTTAAAAATTTTTCTCTTGTTGATTTTGGTTGCAGTGGTATGCAAGTAAACAAAAGAGAGGCCGTAATACCAGAAATTATTTTTTCATCCACATTACACAATTTAACAAAGTTATCCCTAAGAATCGCTAGTCGTTTATCAGGTATTGCAAGATCACGTATTATAAAATCATATCCCACAAGCGACTGATAAATTTTTGCATAATCATAATGCATGTCACCTGTAATTGTGCAAGTTTCTCCTTGCACTCCTCTCATGTCAATGAATCTAATTCTATTATTTTTGTCAACAATAATATTTGTAAAAACAGGATCACCATGAATGTTGCAGCGCTTTCCGGCATTTGATGTCTCATAAAAAGTTAAAAACTCTTTAATTTGATCATAAAGTAATTTTGCTTGTTTATCCTTTATATCAAAAGCAAAATATCGATTATCTAATTTCTTTAGATAATTTTGATTGATATCTACAGTTAAATTTTCTATAGGAGTTTTATGTATCAAATTCAAAGAAGTGCAAAGCTCTTGAATATGATAGTCACTTAATGAATCTATTGTCAACATCTTAGATAATGTTGGACCATCTATTCTTTCAAGTTCAAGCGTAACTACGTTGTCAACTTCGTAATAATTCATCAATGTTGGGAAGAGGTGTTTTACTTCGACTGGCACATTTTTATACCAGTATAGTTCCCCTCTTATCGAATCTTTTGATGATGATTTAGTAATTCTTCCATCTTTGTTGACGACGGTATTGTGGTCTCTTGCTATTAAGCTATTGTGATATATTCCTGTAATTTTTTCGACATCACCATAAGCATCAATTGCTTTATCATCAACGTATAAATCTGCATATGGTTTTCCAAAATAAATTTCATCAAATGGAATTTCAAATTTATCTAATGTTTCAAAAGTAATTCTACCAATGTCTGCAACAAGTTTGCCAACATTACCTGAATGTGTCTTCATCCTTCTTGCAGTTTGCAATATGATTGTATGACCTTCATTTTTTAGAAATCTTAAAAATTCTATATTTTTGTTTATCGGTTCAACAGAAGAATAATCTTTTGGAATTTTTGGCTCAGACACCAACGTGTTGTCAATGTCAAAGCATATTCTTAATTTCTTGTTTGGATTGAATCCTTGAAGCTGCGAAGGTGTGCCTAAACAATCGTATTTGTCGACCTGTATCGCGTCAAATATGTGTCCATCGTTCAACATGGACTGCACCACACTTGACATATAATATTCGCCTCTTACTTTTACGTTTGACTCAACGATTTTTTTACAATAATGTAAAGCGATGTTTCCCGTCTCAAAACAGTAAGTACCAACAGAAGCATTGTCTGAAATTTTAATTTTTTCTACAATTTTTGTTATCTTGTTATCTTTTACTCCAATGTAAGAATACAAAGGCGTAATTCCTGAATCAATAAAGTAAAAAACTGCATTTTTTGCCGACTTAATTTTTTCAATGTGAGAATTTGAATAAAATGTATCAGAATCGCAAACAGCCACAGGCTTGTTTAAATCTACCAAGCCAGACTGCAATGCATTGTACTGTATGCGCAGCACCTTCAGTATTTCCATCAAGCATTAATAGACTGACAGAATCATGATATCTTGCTTTTATTCTCTCAGAAAGTCTTTCTAGTTCAGCGTCTTTTCTGCAGACAATTAAAATATTATTATTACTATAGTCAAGACAGTCAATTAGCCAAAAAAGAATTTCTTTACCATAAGCACGAGTCAAAGGTTTAGAAGTATGATAGCCAGCATCTTTAAATCGCTGACCTAAACCCATCATTGGAATAATAATGTTCATGTATTTTTAGGCTAAAATTTCATCCGCCTTATCATAAAATACTTTGGAGATATTTGATTGTTTAAAAACCCATCTTTGCGAAAGTTTTTGATGAAGCATTAGTGGAATTTCACCTAAATATCCTTCATCACATGGCCAACCTTGTTTGTTTGTTCCATCACCCCAAGGAAGATTTTCAGGTACGTCAGCAAAAATTCTTCTTGGTTGCAAGCTGTGACGATTTAAATTAATTAAACAATGACTTTTTATATTATTTTCTTGCAAAAATTTTGGTATTTTCCAGCCAATGTCTTTTGCTAAGTAAGAGTTTGCTGGAATATTGTACAGTTTTGATTCTTCCTCAGAAATACAATACTCTTCATCTTTTGAATGGGTAAAATCTAAATTTTTCCAGATGCTATTATTTTTAAAAATCATCCAAATTATTGTAGGAGATCCATGTGGACGGTGAGCGTTATTCGCGCCGTTGCCTAACTTAAATGTTTTTGTTTCTTCGTGAGGAATGCCAATCACATCAAAGTCTTTAAATAAAGGCATTACATCTTTATCCCAATCTTTTTTGATAATTGCAACATCTATATCACTTATTAAAGTAAAGTCGCCCTCATGCTGTTCATCTATGGACATTAAATGATTTAAAGAATGCCCCACATTTGGTAGATGGTCTCCACGAACTACTTCGACATTTGTATTTTCAATTGCCCTAACTTGTCTATCATTTAAAACAAGATCACCACGACCTCGAGCCGGACCGGTAATAACTTTTACATGTAACTGCGTTTCATTAGATGTTGTTTTTCTTAAATTGTCAATAAAATAATAATAATACTCGTAATTAATTGGATTTACGCCAGTAAGAACAGTTAATTTCATAATTCACCAAAAATATTTTAATCTCTCCAGGTTGCTCCACGTTCAGTCCAAAAATGCCTGCACTGCAAATTTGGATCTAAAATAAAATATCTTCCTAGACTTATTTGATCTTTTGCCCAATAACGATCTTCTTTTCCTGCTAGTGTTTCATCAAACTTTAAATTTTCCCAATGTTGTATCTTTATAAAAGAAAATGCATTGTGAAAAAAGAATCTTTCTTCATCAAGCAGCGTCTGCTCTTTTGGATTTAAAATAGGCTCTGATTGATTAAAGTTAGCCCAAATATATCTTGGATTAATTCTTTTACCTTGTTTGATTGGAATTTGTTTCCCCATTAATGCGAAACACGTGTCGTTTTTAAAATACTCATTAATTTTTAATTTATCAATTTTTGTTATCTCACAGTGAGAAGACAGTATGCCTGCTATTGAACATGCTTTATTTCTTAAATTTTCAATTCCAATGTTTAATGATTTGCCGGGAGTATAATCACCATCTTTAACGTTGACAACTTCAATATTAAAGAATTTTTTTGGAAACATTTGTATAACTTTTAATGTGTCGTCTGTTGAATCATTGTCAACGACAACGACCTGAGTTTCATTTCCAAATGAGTCAAAAATAGATTGTAATGCAAAACCAATATGTAATTGTTCATTACGAGATCTAACTACGAAGCCTAACATGCGTACATTATAATTTTTTTTAAGAATTTGTTCACTTAGAATCCCATCTTCCTCTATAAACATTTCTCATATTTTCTTCAATGTCCAAATGATTTATACCGTGATACATTAGCATATTTTTTCTAATTTCAACAAATTGGCATAATAACTTTAATGAGGCAGGGAGCAATGCAAATTTATTATCTCGACCAGGAAGTTCATTATCTATTGTAAAATGTTTTTCAATTGCTGTCGTGCCGAGTTCAATTGCCACTATGGCATCATCAATTCCATGGTAATGTCCACTATAGCCAACGTCAAAATGCAACTTTTTTAAATCATTAATTCTATTCATGTTGCACATATTTGCTGGTGTTGGATATGCTGAAACGCAATGCATTAATGTAAAATTAATTTTATTTTTAGATAAAGTTTTAACTGCTTCTTCTACTTCATTCCATGTACTGGCACCTGTTGACAGGTACACATGATGATCTTTTTTAGATTTAAAGCATTCTATTGTCTGATTGAGCAGATCCTGGTTGGCAATTTCTGTGCTTGGTATTTTAATTTCATTTATTAATGTTGAAATGAACAGTACGTCAGTAGAAGAAAAGCATGAAGTTAAAAACTTAACATTGTGTTTTTGACATTCTTTCAACAAGAAAATATGATCTTCTTTTGACAGTTCTGCTTTTTGATAAATTTCTTTACGACCATCTTCGTCCCATGGTCCATTTTTTAACTTTGAAACAGACCATGTTTGAAATTTTACATGGGTGGCGCCACTTGCTGCAGCGGCTTCAATCATTTTAGAGGCGAGGTGCATGTCGCCCATGTGATTCCAACCGATCTCAGCTATTATTTTTATTTGATTCATAATGCGCATATAATAATTCAAAAGCTCTGTTATATGCAATTTTTTGTGCGTCTGAAGAGCAACCACCAATGTGTGGCGTAATTGTAACTTTTGAAGAATTTAAAGAAAAAAGTGCAGAGGATACCTTTGGCTGAAACTCATTTTCAAGAACATCACATGCATAATGAGAAATTTTTTCGATTTTTAAAGCATTAAAAATTGCATTTTCATCAACAATTTCTCCTCTTGAGGTGTTAACAATCACACAATTAGATTTTGCGTATTCAAGAACTCGATCATTTATTAAATGATAATTTTCTGAATTAGCATGAATGTGCAAACTGACAGCGTCACAAGTTTTAAATATTTCTTCAATTGATGAAGACTGTGTCAGCAGAGAATTTTCTATATTGACATATGGATCATAAACAAAAACCTTTGCGCCGAACGAAAGTGCATAATTGCAGAACATCTTTCCTAATCTTCCATACCCAATTACGCCAATGTTCAAATTCTTTATTTGTCGACCAAGGTAAGGTTCCCAACTCCAGTTGCCATCTCTAACTGATTCATATGCCGGTACAATATGTCTCACAGATGTTAACAATAAGCAGAATGCCAATTCTGCAGTTGAGGTTATAGAGTTTAGTGTTTCTAATTCTTTTGTAATCGATATAACTTTTATGTTTTGTTTTTCACAATACAAAATATTGACATGATTTAAACCAGTTGATGCAGTACAGATACAAGAAATTTTAGTATCTTGTAGCAACTCAGCATCGATAATAAATCCTTGTTGGTTAGGATTAGTGAAAATTATTTCAAAATCTTTTTTTAATAACAGATTTCTTAAATCCGACTTTGAAATGCAAGGATAAAATTCAACTTCAAATTTAGATTTTAATAAATCATTAAATCCGTCAATCTGATCAACTGGTGTGATACAAATTACTTTCATTTTCTTTTTTCGATTAAAATTTTAGCTAGTTCTAGATCAATCTCTTCATCTATGTTTATTGTTCTATCTTCAGGCATAATGTATGGTCGACACACTCCACATAATCTTTTTCTTTCTGTCAAAAAAGAATTTTTATAAAAAGCATAAATTGATCCATTTCTGACATAAGCTGCTGGAAAAAGATCTTGCCTTCTAGACTCAGGTATTTCTGGATATACATCTATTAATGTGTCGTTCTCTATAAACTTAATTCGACTTGGATGATGATCCCATACTCTTACAACGCTTACAACAGAATCAGCACTCGTTTCAATTAATTTTTCTATAACTCCATCAATATCTTCCACAATTTTTAGTGGATTTGTGCACATAACTTCTACAATTATGTCATAACAATTATCGACTGCTTCGATAACTTCTTTCAATGCCTCTGCGCTAGTTGCGGTATCAGAAGATGAACTTAAAGATCTTTTGTGGGTTTCTATTTTTAAGTCTTTTACTGCATTAATAATTTCTTCATCTTCAGAAGAAACAATATAATTGTCAATGTATTTACTTTTCTTAACTTCATCAATTGTATATTGAATTAATGGCTTTCCAAGTATTTCAACTACATTCTTTTTTTTAATTCTTTTAGATCCACCACGGGCTAACGTTATAGCCAAAATCTTTTTACTTTTTATTGTCATTGATCTTGTTTAATTTTTAAAATCCAAATAAAATACGTACTGTCATTTTCACTTAAAGAATCGTGAATCAAATCATACTTTTCCAAAAATCTTAAATAATTGTGAAAAAGTTTTGGATGCATTGGAGATTCAAAATCCTTTCTTACTTCTCTTATCATAAGAAAAGTTGGTTTCCATTTTTCCATGATAGATGTAATAATGTTGTCGGCTTTATCATACTGCAGATGCATAAAGTGATCTGAGACCAGAAATAAATCCACTTCTCTTAGATTATTCTTTATTACTTCTTCTGAATCACCTTCAATAAAATCTACCTTATCTTTAATTAAAGGATGCATATTGGCCATTGATGCATCCCTAAAAAGATCATTGCAGGCCAAAGAAACTGAATCTTCTTCTCTCCAAATATAAAAAAGATTTCTTCCTCCTCCGGCACCCATTTCAAAAACTTTTAAATTTTTTCTTATTATATTTTTTTCTTTTAGAAGCTTAACAAGTTCCAAAGAATTTTTATGCAAAAGTTCTTTTGCATTTATTCCAACTCTATTTTGATATTGCTCAGGAAATCTTTGTTTTCCAAAATCACCAAAAAATGTCATATCGACCTTCTTTCAAAATTTAAATTCTTTAATAGGACCCTGTTTATAATCATGACTAATAAAATCATAAAGTAATGTGTTTGAGTACAAATGTTTTATACTGCTTAAATTTTCAACGCCTGTATCTTTTTGCCATTCTCTTTGAAATTTCCATTTATTGAACCAGTGATTTAAATGTTGAGTTGGATGACAAAAATGAAAATTATTACCAGCTTGGGCAGCCCGAGCAGAATTTTCAGGAATATTATACTTTGTTTTTAAAGATTGGTCGTGATAAACGTACATGTTTGCTAACGTAACATTATAGATGTTATTTTTTAAAAACTGTAATCCTAAATCATCTCCCCAACAAAAATGATGAAACTTATCATCGGCAGTGACGTACTTGTTAAAATTATCAACATTGATCATCATGTTCATGTCAACAACAGATTCTACGGCAATGTTTTTACCCCAGATATTCCATGGCAACTCAAAATCGTGATTTCTGTACCAACCAGCTCCTGGCACTTTTGTCAAAACAGCTCTGCCTAAAGTGCCACAATAATTTCCTTCAAGTTGACGAGTTTCAAACTCCAATTTAGACATTGAATATTTTTTCCAAATTGTATTAAATCCAACACATCCAAACTCATCTAATTTACCGTCTGTAATAATGTCATTTAATTTTTTAAAAAAATTTTTCGTTATTGGATAACAATCGTGAGTTAACCAAAAAACGTATTTGCAACCTGGTTGATTGTTTAAAGCATAGTCAATGGCTGTATTGGCAGCCATAAACAATCCTCGTCCTTTATTTTCAACAAATTTAATTCCATTATCTGCACAAATATTTTTACCTAATTTTTTTTGTTCTATGCAAGAATCATCATCAACGTTTATTAATTCAACGCCTTGCAATTCAACATTTTTTAAAACTTCACCACTTAACATCTCATAATTGTTTCGTGATGAGATATATGCGATAATTTTATTCATTGACAGTTGTTACCTCTAATGTCTCAAGACCTGCATCATAAAGGCATTGAAAAATATTACACAAATGATCTGCGCCATGATTAGTTGAATCAAGATATTGAGATATTCTTGCCATTGCTTGATCATTAGTTCTCAAATTGTGACAAATTCCTAATCCTGTTTCATAAAATGAAATTAAAGATTGCGTTTCACCAACAACACAACCTGCATTAATAAATGCAAATCGTGAACCATGAATCTTCATGGCCTCTTTGTCTCTTTCACTTGTTTTTGAAACTAATTCATCCAAAAGGGGATAATGCACGTATTTTGGTAAATCAAATCTTGGCCAGTCATTTGCTTCAGTGCACCATACCGACTTATACTGTGAATAGTAATTTAAATACTGTTCCAAAACTTCATTAGGGTGTCGTAAAAATATTACATCACCACAGTCCATCGCCATTATATACTTGGTTTTAATTTGACCTGTTTTTATTGCCCTGAGAGTTTCGTAGGCTTTTGCTTTTGATGCTTCCCAAAAATCTTGAATATGGCTTGGCCATGGTAAAATTTTTACTTCGACACCAAATTTTTTACACGAAGCTTCAAGATCTGTCACAACATCGTTGTACTTGCCACCTTTCCACGTAACAATGGTCAAATCATCACGCAGTGGTTTTTGCTGAGGATTACTTTTGTTAAACTGCGCAATAATTTCTGGCCATGAATCTGCGAAAGGCTTTCCGGGAATCTTTGATTTTCCATTCGCATGAATTACAGATGGAAATGTTTTTGTTTCTTTATTGTAGACTTTTACGTATGAATACATGTTATCAGCCTTTCGTGTTTTCTTTTATGAAATTATAATACATTTTATTAACATTTTGATTGTCAAGTAGTTCATACTTGATGTTATTTTTCAGCTTATCTTTAATCAAATAAGTTGATTTTATTATTTGGCATACGTCTTTTACATCGGAAAATTCTACACCATGTTGGTTGCATATCTCGCCGATTGCCCCTCCATCTTTATGATAAATTACAGGTAAACCGCATGATGAAGCTTCAATATGGTGCATGCCACATGCTTCCCAACGAGCTGCTGTAATATACAAATCATAATTTCTTAATTGCTCACCCAATACTGCACCATAAAGAGGCTCAATAATTTTTGTGTTTATCGGTGAGTAACCTTTATAATATCGACCAATGTAGGTAAAAGAAATATCATCACGCTCTACCAACTGTTTATCCAATTCAATGTAAGCATCGAAACCTTTATTGTAATTGTCAGACCAGTGATGAGTCACGACTTTTATTTTGCTGTCATTTTTTAATTTATCTTCAGGATAAAACCATTGATGATTGCATCCATTCGTAATAACAATCGAGTTTTTGTTAAATCCTCTTTGCTCATAATGCTTTTTTAACCAATCACTTATAAAAATTGTATGGTCGGCGGCCGCAGAATTTGCTCTGATATTTAAGTCTATTAAAAAATTTGTATTCCGGGCGACGTCCGTGTCGTTTATTCTATGAAATAATTTAACTTTGTTTCCAATAGAATGTAAATATTTTTTATAAGCAATCAGCTGATTGATGTCGCCAAATCCTTCATCAGGACGTGGATCCATCATAAAAATTGCATCAATATCGTTGTCAAAATGATTTGTAATTTGTCCACCTAAATTTACAACATAGTCTACAAAGCCTGAGAGAAAATGAATACCTCCTCCCCAAGGATTTCTTCTAATTTTTCTATTCACAAATATTTTCATAAAATAAACTCTTTTGACAAGGCGTCACTGTATCTTTGGGTTGCATCGAAAGTTGTCGAACCTTCTAGGATGTCAGGTAAAAATGACTCAATATAATCATGGGTAAGATATTGCAAAATTTCAAAATAATCTTCTTCAAGGCTTATTGTGCCTCTATATGTTGAAAATAACCCAACCGGTCCTGTTTCTTTAAAAATAACAGTTGGGATGTTGAGTTGCAATGCCTTAAATGCCATTGTCGATCCGTGTGTTAAAATAATTTTTGACTTTGCTAAAAAATCAACTTCATTTTTAAGTTGAACTACAATCGAGTAATCAATGTCTTTTGGTATGCTTGATTTTAAAGCATTGATGTCTCTGTCGGTGTCTTCAGACATTCTATCTTTTATTTTAAAAACAATTGGTAGATTTAAATTTTTTTGTAACTCTTGCAATTTCATTTGTTGAAATACAGAAAAATCAAAAAGTCTTTCTGTGGAAGGCCCATCAACAACGACTCTGTTGACAATGACTGTAATTTGTTGTGGAACTTTTTTGGCTATTTTTATGACGTCATTTTCTGGGATGCCACCTGCAATATACTTTTGATTTGCATATTTTTTCTCATGGTGTTTTACTTCATACTGTCCAAAAACAAACAATTTGTAATAAAAAGGATTGCTTAAACAATTAACTTCATTCCATTCGTGTACATCATTATTTCCATGTGTATTTGCAAATAACTTTATACCAACTTTGTTACAATATTCTCCTAGCAATAAATTCAAATGACTGGCTCGCGAATCATCCAGCACAATTGCATCTATATTTTTAGATGCACAAATTTCATCGATTAATTTTATTGATTCAAAACAATAAACTTGATCTCTAACATCTCTTTTGTTTTGAATACCCTTACCATTGTAGATGACAATATCTTTTGCAACATTCTTTAAACAAGTTAAATAACGAATATTTTCTTTATACAAAGTATTTGCAGACGATTGTCCAAGATTTAAAATAGTAACTTCACCGTGCCTTGTATTGTAGTCAATAATAGCAGGCAACATTCTTTCTGACATTCTATGAATTGTTGATACGAACAAAATTTTTTTCATGTTCACATACTCAATCTTGGTTGTCAAACTGTTTATGCACAATTTTTTTTATGAAAGATTCTGTTTTTTCTATGTCAAAATTATTTTGCATGCAACTTCTATAATTGAAGATTCTATTTTGCAATATCGATTTGTTCGCTAAAATTTCATCAATCACATTTTCTAATTCTTCATCTGATTGATGCTTAGAAACAAGAATCATTTGATTTCTTGCCTCAATTGGCATGTTGCTAGGTGCATCACCTATTGGTAGTGTTAAAGCCGCTGCAAATTCCAAATATTTCACAACCAATGAATCATCATCACCTGTGCAAACAATAGACAAGTAAGAATTAGAAGCTAAGTCAATATATTTTTGACCATAAACTTGATGTGCAAGGTTGTTAAGTCTATAACCAGGATGCGGCAAATAACACAATTGATATTTGTCTTGTTTCTTGAATAAAAAATTAGCTAATTTATGACGAAGCGGATAAGATTTTTCTGACAGATGTCCACTAATAAAAACATCGAATTTTTTATCAACTTTATTTTTCCCAAATTTTTCGAAATCTAAAAGATGAGGATATTTGATTGCTTTTATTCCATGCTTTGCCAAAAATTGCATGTTGTAATCTGTGCAATACGTAACTAACAATGATTCAAGACCTAACCTAGGATAAAGTTCTAATTCTCTTTTAAAGAGAATTCTATCAGAACTGCATGAATCAATATTTTTTATTAATTTTCTGCAATTTAGATTAGCAAAAGAATTTAATCTACTTTCATCTTTTGAACCTATCCACAATATGACAACATCATTTGGTGATATCTGATGTATCGTAGAATTAAAAAACGTTTCTTGCTTTTCACAAATAACACCGGATTTTGTTAATGCTTCAACTGGCATGTCGTGCACTGCCATTGAATTGTTCAGCGTATCAGGGAATATCGCATAAATGTTCATAATCTTTTAAATGAGATAAAGTGGTATAATAATCTTTTAATTTTGATTGATGAAATTCAATCTTAATTCCTTCATGATTGAAAATACCAACATCAAGATACTCTATACCACCTTTTCCAGAAATATAACAATTGGCCGATAGCTTTTTACAGATATTCAATAATTTTTCCGACTTATTTCCTTCGACATTTAATTCTGAAGAAAATACCATTGGTGTTTTTATATCAAGTTTTTTACGAATAAATTCAATTGAATCTACGTTTATCTGGCATAGGTTGTTGGATGCTTCATACACTTCTGAAATGTCAATCTTTAAGTTTTGCAAAACTTTTTGACACAGCTTTTTACGCCAGTTACTTTTATCCGTAATTACAATATCTTTTATCAATAAAGAATTTGCATTTGATGGCACAGGAACTGTGAACCATTCTTCTACACCATTCGTATTTAAAAATCTATTTCTATTTTGAAAATTATTTTTAGTAAATTGCACATCATCTAAAATAACAAATACATCACAGGCTTCCATCTTTTGAAAAAATCCAGCATATGGAAAATGTTCAGGTTGATGAATTGCAATTTTCATACCCATTTTGTTATTCTATAAATTTCGTAATA
>Ga0172373_10001982_pt1 | contig 32177 bp, 30 predicted proteins | sample Lak10m_2_FD_114546 | JGI IMG/M metagenome (GOLD analysis project Ga0172373, IMG submission 114546) | Freshwater microbial communities from Kabuno Bay, South-Kivu, Congo - kab_092012_10m | ecosystem: Environmental > Aquatic > Freshwater > Lake | place: Democratic Republic of the Congo...
GGCGGATGGGTCGATGCTCCCGGCCTGTCGCCGGCTGCGGCCTTTCCTCACCGGAATTCCGGCATCGGCACGACCGGCGCGCTGCCGGATGGTGTTGCCGTTTGCATCTGGAGTCTGTTGAAAAATGCAACAATTGCCTTGACGAGCGCTTCCCTGCGGCGATTTAATCGGAAAATACTAATTTAGCAAATCAAGGCCCCGGCCAGAGGGCCGCAGGGAGGGATTGCCGTGTCGGTTCATCGTCTGACGGCCTGGGTCTGGGTCTTTCTGCTGACCGCCGCCTGGGCGGCCCCCGCACTGGCCGGCGACGCGCCGATGGCGGATTCCGCTTTGCCCTGGTGGGGTTGGGCCGGCCTGCTGTTCGTCGTCTGCTTCCTGCTGGGCATCGTTGCCGTCCTGGGCGGCGTTGGCGGCGGAGTGCTGTTCGTGCCCATCGTCGGCGGCTTCTTCCCGTTCCATCTGGATTTCGTCCGTGGCGCCGGCCTGCTGGTGGCGCTGGCCGGAGCCCTGGCTGCCGGTCCTGGTCTGCTGCGCAGCGGCATGGCGAACCTGCGGCTGGCGATTCCCCTGGCCCTGCTGGGCTCGGCCTCGGCCATCGCCGGGGCGATGATCGGCCTGGCCCTGCCGACCAATGTCGTGCAACTGGCCCTGGGCAGCACCATCCTGGGCATCGTCATCTTGATGTTCTTCGCCAAGAAGTCCGAATATCCCGAGGTCGCCCGCCCCGATGCCCTGTCCACCGCCCTGGGCATGCACGGCATCTATCATGAAGCCTACAGCGGCAAGGACATCAACTGGGCGGTCCACCGCACCCCCCAGGGGTTGGGCATGTTCATCGCCATCGGGGCGATGGCCGGCATGTTCGGACTGGGCGCCGGCTGGGCCAATGTCCCCGTGCTCAACCTGCTGATGGGGGCTCCGCTGAAGGTGTCGGTGGCGACCAGCAAGTTCATGCTGTCCATCGTCGATACCGCCGCCGCCTGGGTCTACCTGAACCAGGGCGCGGTGCTGTCCATCGTCGCCGTGCCGTCGATCATCGGCATCATGCTGGGGTCCCTGGTCGGCGTGCGCCTGCTGAAGCGGGCCAACGCGGCGGTGGTCAGGAAGGTGGTCATCGGGATGCTGCTGCTGGCGGGAACCCGGGCCTTGCTCAAGGGGCTGGGCATCTGAAGGGAGGGACAAGGGAATGAACGCCACGTCGAACATGGCGGCTAGGGCCGCCGCGGCAGACGCCGCCGGCCGGCCGCAGGCCGACCGCTACGTCACCGAAGAACAGTTCCTGTACGCCGACCTGCTGGACAAGGGCATGAAGGTGGGGCTGGCCATGCTGCTGGTCAGCTTCGCCGTCTACGTCTTCGGTCTGTCGGAGCCGGTGGTGCCGCTGGCCGACCTGCCGGCCTACTGGTCGCTGCCGGTGGGCAAATACCTGGCCAAGGCCGGAATCGGCACCGGCTGGAGCTGGCTGGGCCTGGTTGCCCGCGGCGATTTCATGAATTTCGCCGGCATCGCCTTCCTGTCGACCGTCACCATCGTCTGCTACGTCCGGATCCTGGCGGTCGCGGCGCGGACCCGCCAGACCATCTTCGGCGGCATCGTCCTGGCCGAGATCCTGGTGCTGTGCCTGGGGGCTTCGGGCATCCTGACCGCCGGACACTGATTCTTCGGCCGCAACGCCAACAAGGATGACAGCATGAGCGAACTTTCCCCCCTGGCCCGGTTCGAGACCATCCTGCTGGCCTCGGACGGCTCGCATTTCAGCGACGGCGCCATCCGGCTGGGCATCAGCATGGCCCAGCGGAGCGGTGCCCGCCTGATCGCGATGACGATGGTGAAGACCAATCCGGAATACGAGGCCCTGGCGCCGGAACTGGTGCAGAAGGCCGGTCGCGAGGCCAAGCTGCACCTGGATGATCTGGTCCGCCGCGCCGCTGCCGAGGGGGTCGAATGCGGCACTCTGGTCCGCCACGGCGATGATCCTCCGCGCGAGATCGTCCAGGCCGCCCGCGACCGCAACGTCGATCTGGTGGTGATGGGGCGGCGGGGACGGCGCGGGCTGGCCCGGCTGATGGTCGGCGACGCCACCGCCAAGGTCATCGGCACCGGCCCGTGCAGCGTGCTGGTCGCCCCCCAGGCCGCCGAGATGTGGCATCGCCGTGTCCTGCTGGGCACCGACGGCTCCCGCTTCGGCGATGCCGCCGCCGTGGCTGCCGGCCGCATCGCCCATTGCTGCAGCGCGCCGCTGACGGTGGTTTCCGCCCTGGTGCCCAGCCATAACGAGCAGCGCCAGCAGGAAGGCCGCGACGCGGTCGAACGCACCGTCGCCCTGTTGCGCCGCGACGGCCTGGACGTCGAGGGGCTGGCACTGCCCGGCGAAGCCGATCAGGTGATCCTGGATGCCGCCGCCGAGCGCGAAGCCGATCTGCTGGTGCTGGGCTCGCACGGCCGCACCGCGTTCGGCAAGGCGATGATGGGCAGTGTCTCGGAAAGGGTCATCGGCAAGGCCAGCTGTGCCGTCCTGGTGGTCAAAGCCTGAACTTGCCGGGCCGGGGCGACTGTGCCACCCTTCCCGGGTGCAGTCGCTTCGCCGCAAGATCGTCCTGGCCTTCGCCGCCACCGGCGCCTTCGTCCTGGTCCTGTCCGCCTTCGCCGCCTACGAGGTCTGGCGGATCGAGCGGGTCATGGCCGCGGAAGAGGCGATCGCCCGCCTTGTCGACAGCGTGGCCGACCTGCGCCGTGTCGAAAAGAACTTCTTCCTGTACCATCAGCCAGCCGACCTGGACGAAAACCGCGCCCTGGCCACCCGGATCGGGGCATTGCTGAGCGATCCGTCCGCCCCGCTGACCGCCCTGGAAGAGGCTGCTCTGGCACAGAATCTGCGATGGCGTCTGGACGAATACGACCGCCGCATGGCCGCCTTCGTCCAGAATCGCGGCGAGGCCGGCGAGGCCCAGGTCCGCGCCGCCGGCCGGGACGTGTCGCTGGTGGCCCAGCGCATGGCCGATTATCGCCGCGACGCCCTGCATGGCGCCGTACGGAACAACCGCCAGATCGTCCTGGCCATCGTCGGCGGCAGCATCCTGATGCTGGCCGCCACCGCCATCCTGCTGTGGCAGGGCGTCAACGGCCCCTTGCGCGTCGTGCAGCAGCGCATGGACGAGGTGGCGGCCGGACGGCTGGAACGCATCGAGCTGCCGGGGGGCGACGCCGAGCTGCGCTCGCTGGTGGCCGCCTTCAACCGCGTCATGGGCGAACTGGAGCTGCGCCGCCAGCAGATGGTGGTGTCCGAGAAACTGGCTTCGCTGGGGGTGCTGCTGTCCGGCGTCGCCCATGAACTGAACAATCCGCTGTCCAACATTTCCGGCTCGTGCCAGATCCTGCTGGAGGAACCCGGCGCGTCCCCCGATTTCGTCGAGGAGCACCTGCGCCAGATCGACGAGCAGACGGAACGGGCGCGGCGCATCGTCGCGTCCCTGCTGGATTTCGGACGGCACCGGCATTTCATGAAGGAACCGCTGCTCCTGTCCGATCTGGTGGCCGACACCCTGACCTTCATTCGCGGCCAGCTGCAATCCGGCGTGACGGTCGCCGTGGCCGTCCCCGACGGCCTGACCGTGTCGGCCGACCGCCAGCGCCTGCAGCAGGTGCTGCTGAACCTGATCAAGAATGCCGCCCAGGCCTGCGCCGGCCACGGCCATGTGAGAATCGGCGCCCGCATGGCGCCCGGCGCCGTGGAGGTCGAGGTGGCCGACGATGGTTGCGGCATCGACGCCGCCGACCTGGACCATATCTTCGATCCGTTCTACACCACCAAGGATGTCGGCGCCGGGTCCGGGCTGGGCCTGTTCATCGTCCACGACATCGTCAGCAAGCATGGTGGCAGCGTCACCGTGGAAAGTGCCGTCGGCAGGGGCACAAGCGTCTTGATCCGGCTGCCGGATGGCGCCATGACTAGGGACGATGGAAACACCGGGACGGATTCTCGTCGTCGATGACGAGAAGGCAGCACTGAAGACCCTTGAGCACGTCCTTAAAAAGGCCGGCTACGGGGTGGTCTGCGCCCAAAGCGGCCAGGCCGCCCTGTCGGCGATCGGGCGGGAAACCTTCGATGTCGTCCTGACCGACCTGCGCATGGAAAAGGTCGACGGGATGCAGGTGCTGCGGGGCTGCCGGGAAAACAGCCCCGGCACCGAGGTGGTGGTGGTCACCGGCTACGCCACCGTGGATTCCGCCGTCGACGCCATGCGCCACGGTGCCTTCAGCTATATCGCCAAACCCTATCGCCTGGACGATGTCCGCCGCGTCGTGTCCGAGGCGATGGACCGGGTCCGCCGCCGCCGGCTGGTGGCCGACCTGGCCGAGGGCGAGGCCGGCGACGAGGCCTTCACCACCCGCTCTCCTGCCCTGCAGCGTCTGATCGCCACCGCCCGCCAGGTCGCCGGGCTGGACTGCCCGGTCCTGATCGCCGGCGAACAGGGAACCGGACGGCGGGCCTGCGCCCGCTTCATCCATGCCGTCTCGCCCCGGGCGGCGCAGCCCCTGCATGTCATCCGCTGCAGCGCCCATGACCAGCCCGCTCTCGACGCCATGCTGTTCGGCCCCGCCCGGCCGATGGACGGGACCCTGCTGCTGGAAGAGATCGAGACCCTGCCGCCGCCATTGCAGGCCAGGCTGTCGCAATCCCTCGATCCAGGCGGCGGCGCGCCCCTGGCCCCCCGGCTGCTGGCCAGCACGGCCGCCGATCTGGCCGAGTCGGCCCGGACCGGCCAGTTCCGTCCGGACCTGCACCTGCAACTGGGGGTGATCACCCTGACCCTGCCGCCCCTTGCCGGGCGCCGCGAGGACGTGCCGGCCCTGGCCCTGCATCTTCTGGCCCGGGTTACCGCCGAGACCGGCCGCGCCATCGCGGAAATTTCCGACGATGCGCTGGAATTGCTGGCGGCCTACGACTATCCCGGCAATCTGCGCGAGTTGCAGACCATCATCCGCGGCGCCGCCGCCATGTGCGACGGCACCATCCTGGAACCGCACCACCTGCCGCCCAGCGTCCGCTCGGCCGGCGGCCAGACCCGCAGCAACCGCCTGCAAACCCTGGAGGAGCGTGAACGGGAATATATCCTGTGGGTGCTGGAAGAGGTGAACGGCAACCAGACCGTCGCCGCCCGGGTGCTGGGCATCGACCGGGCCTCGCTGTGGCGCAAGCTGAAACGCTACGAGGCGGATGGCGGCCCGCTCTGATCGATCTGTTGCATATTGCAACACTTCTCCTTGACGGCACCGGCCCGACGGCGTTCTGATGACGGCTTGTCCGTCGATCGTCCGCCGGTGCGCCATGACACTTCAATTGGCAGAGTTCCTGTCCCTGACCCTGGGTCTGGCCCTGACCATGATGCTGGGCCACTCCATCGGCCGCCTGTTCGGCCTGCGGGCGGCGGCAGGCAGCGGCCGGGCGGCGATGGCCCGCTTGGCCCGCTTCGCCGCCGGTGCCGGTCTCGCCCTGGCCGCCGGCCGGGCGCACGGCTGCGGCACCGGCGCCATCGCACTGGACCAAAGCGGAACGACCCTGCTGGTGGTATCCGGACGAAAGACCCGGCTGCTTGCCCCCGGAACGGTGGTCGCCTGTCATTTCGACCGCCACACCCGGTTCGGCCGGACATGGCACCGCCTGCACATCCAGGCCGGCGGCGAGACCCTGGTCCTGCCGTTCCGCGACTACGCGGCCTGCAGTGAATGGTCGCGGATCGTCAACAGCCTGACGGTGCGGGGACAGGCTTAGGTTTCGTGCATTCATGCCGGTTTCCGGATGTCTGAGGATCTGGACTTGCGGCGTCGGGGCCCGGGTCGGATGGCGGAAAATTCTTGACCGATGGAAGGCACAAACAAATAATCGCCTTATACCTTCATGTGAGAAAACTGATCGGCCGATCCGTGATGTTTCGGCTTCGGTGCTCGATGATGTCGGCGGTGGCGCCATCAAGGCTGAAACAGAGTTGGGCCAAGGGACGGCTTTTGCGTTACACTGGCGGGCGGACATGACTCCTTGGTGTTCCAACCGATCCTGAGACCGGAGAAAGAAGAATGAATGACGTCAAAAAAGCGGTCATCGTGGAAGACAATCCACAGATGCGCAGCCTGATCTGCACCGCTCTCAATTCCCTCGGAATCAAGGACGTCACTACCGCCGAAAATGGTCTTAAGGCCCTGGAAGCTTTGGAACAGACCGCTGCCGACATCGCCATCGTCGACTGGCAGATGGATGTCATGGATGGAATGGAATTCATCCGGCGGGTTCGGGCAGGGTATGGCAGCGTCAACCCGAAGACACCGATTCTGATGCTGACCGGGGTTGTCGGCGAGGAAGGGGAACGTCAGGCCTATGACCTGGGCGTCAACCTGTTCATGAACAAGCCGTTTTCCATGAAATCGCTGTTTCAGGGCATCCAGAAGCTGATCTGAGGACCGGCGTCTTCAGACGATTCGCCCGTCCACCAGATGGACCTGCCGGTCGGCCGTGGCGGCAAGGTCGTGGTCGTGGGTGACGGCGACGACGGTCCGCCCCTGGTCGTGGGCCAGGCTGCGGAAGGTGTCGAACACCAGTTGGGCCGAGGCGGTATCCAAATTGCCCGTCGGCTCGTCGGCCAGGATGACCGCCGGATCGTTGGCCAGGGCGCGGGCGATGGCCACCCGCTGGCGCTGGCCGCCCGACATCTGTTCGGGCAGTTTGCGGCGGTGCTCGGCCAATCCCAGCGATGCCAGCAGATCCTCGGACCGCTGGCGGATGGCGCCGGCGCCAAGTTCGCCCAGGCGGCGCATGGGAATGGCGACATTGTCGGCGGCGGAAAATTCCGGCAGCAGGAAGTGGAACTGAAACACGAATCCGATGCGGGCCAGACGCAGGTCGGCCAGGGCGTCGCCGCTTAGGCCGGCAGTGTCCCGCCCCTGCAGGCGGATGGAGCCGCGGGTGGGAACATCCAGCAATCCCAGCAGATAAAGCAGCGACGACTTGCCCGATCCCGAAGGGCCGGTGATGGCCACGAATTCGCCGGGCCGGACGGTCAGGTCGATATCCTGCACCAGGGTCACCGGCACCGGACCGGGCAGGGTGCGGGCGACGCCGATGGCTTCGATGGCGGCGGTCATGCCGCCCCCCGGACGATATCCACCGGATTCAGCCGGCTGGCCCGGCGGGCCGGCAGCCATGCGGCGAAGGTCGAGGCGGCGATGGCCATCGCGCCGCTGATGACGTAATGCCGGGGGGTCCGGTACAGCACGAAGCCCTGGGCGCGGATGAAGCCCTCCATCTCGAATTTCAGCGATCCCATGAATTCGACGATGCCATAGCCCAAGGCCCAGCCGATCAGCATGCCCAGGATGCCGACCATCAGTCCTTCGTAGACGAAGATGCGGCGGATGTCGGCTTCGCGGAATCCCATGCTTTTCAGGATACCGATATCGCGGGTCTTCTCGTAGATCACCGTCGAGATGACGTTGAATATGCCGAAGCAGGCGACGATCAGAATGGCGCCGACGGTCGAATACATGATGGCGTTCTGAATGACGAAGATCCCCAGGATGTTCGACGACTGCTCTTGCCAGCTTTCGGTGCGCCAGCCGAAGCGCGCTTCAACGGACCGGGCCAGATCGGCCGCCTGCTCGACGTCGTCCAGGCGGATGCGGATGCGGTTGACGACATTGGGGCGGTTTTGCAGGACCTGCGCCTTCTTCAGCAATGCGTAGGTGTCGAAATTGTCCATCAGGGTGATGCCGCTGCGGAAGATGCCGACCACCTTCATCCGCATCAGCACCCCCGACGGGGCGATGACCGAGACCATGTCGTTCAGGCCGATCCCTGCCTTCAGGGCGATGCCTTCGCCGATGATCAGGCCGTTGGCGGCGGTATACAGGCTGTCCAGCGACCCGACGATCAGATCCTTTTCCAGCTTGGTGACGAAGCGTTCGCGGTCGGGGACGATGCCGGTGACATTGGCCGAGACGTCCTTGGCCCCGAAGCGCAGCAGGATCTGTCCGGCCAGGGTGGGGGCGACATGCAGGCCCGGCATCCGCTCCAGGGCGTCGATGATGGCGCGGGCACCGCGCAATCCACGGATTTCGTCCTTGGGTTTCAATCCCGACAGGATGACGGCGCTGTCGGGATAGGCGGCGAACACCGGCTGCGGCGGCGGCTTGCGGAATTCGTCCTTGATGGTGACGTGGGGGGCTGCGTCAATGATGCGGTTGACAAAGTCGCGCTGGAAGCCCTGCATCATCGAGGCGATGCCGATGAAGAACGCCACCCCCAGCGAGACCCCGACCAGCGAGGTGACGGTCTGGCGGCGGCGGTGCAGCAGGTGGCGGACGGCAATGGCCAGACCCAGCGGCAGCGCCATCGGGATTACTCCGTCCTGACCCTGTCGCCGGCCTTCAGGCCGGCCGGCGGGGCGGCCAGCACGCTTTCACCGGCGCTCAGCCCGTCCACCACCTCGGTCCGGTCGCGGCCGCGGATACCCGGCCGCACCGGCCGGCTTTGCGCCTTGCCGTCCTGAACGACGAACACCGTGCCCTCCGCGCTCAGGGCCGACGAGGGGACCAGCAGGACCCCGGTCCTTTCGGCGGTGACGATATTGATTTCGGTGGTCATGCCGATCAGCAGCGGGGTGTCGTCGGGCAGGCGTACCCGTACCCGAAAGGTCTTGTTGACGGGGTCACCCTTGGGGGTCAGGCGGTCGACGCGCCCTTCGAGGGAACGATCGGGAAAGGCGTCGGCCTTGATCAGCACCCGCTGGCCGGGCTGGACCCGGGCGATGTCTTCTTCGTCGACATCGGCGGTGATGCGCAACGGCCGAGGCTCGCCGACCCAGAACAGGGTGGCTTCCGGGCCGGCCACCTCGCCCGGTTCGCCGTCCCGGCGCAACACCACGCCGTCGATGGGCGAGGCCACCAGCAGGTCGCTGCGCCGCTGGCGGGCGGCGGCGATGGCGGCGGTGACCTGATTGTATTCGCTGGCGGCCTTCTGTTCGGCCTCGCGGGCCTTGATGCCCTTGTCGGCCAAGGTGCGGGCACGCAGCATTTCTTCCCGCCAATAGGCGGCGCGGGCTTCCAGTTCGGCGACCTTGGCCCCGGCCTCGCGGTCGTCCAGGCGGGCCAAAGGTTGGCCGCGCCGGACCGTCTCGCCCTCGCGGGACAGGATTTCGGCGATACGTCCGGTGGTCAGCGGGCCGATTCTGGCCCAGGTTTCCGGTTCGACCATGCCGGTGGCATAGACCGCCTCCACCGCCGCGCCGGGTTGAACGGTGGCCGTCGCCACCACCCGGCTGCCGTTGCGGATCAGCAGGGCGGCCCCGCCGGCGACGGATGCGGCCAGGACCAGGATCAGCGGCAGGCGGCGGGCGTTGCGTCTGAACATCAGAGAATCCGCGACAATAATGCGGCCGCTGCGGCCAGGGCGGCGGCGGCCAGGGGAAGCAGGCCGGACCGCCGTCCGTCCACGGCGACGGGCGATGCCGTCGGCGGCTGTGTCGCCGCCGGTGCGGCGGGCGGCGGCTCGGGCTCGGGTTCGGGTTCGGCGTCTGCGAGAGGCTTCGGCATGGGGACGGGGGCCGCTTCCACGCCAGGCTCCGGCACGGGTTCCGGCTCGGGAATGGGTTCCGGTTCCGGCATGGGTTCCGGTTCCGGCATGGGCACGGGTTCCGGTTCAGGCGGGGGAGGCGGCGAGGGTGGTGGTGGCGGCGGCGGCGGCGGCGGATTGCGCCGTAATTCCTGGATGGCGGCGATCATCGCCAGGGCCTCGGTCTGCGAGACGCCGACCGGGCGGAACTTGTTCAGCGCCTTGCGGTTGCCGGCCAGTTCGGCCAGACGGGCGTCGTCCAGGGCTTCCAGGGCATCGCGGAAGTCGTCGTCCATCGCGCCGACAATTTCTTCGATGCGCAACATCGGCGGGTCTCCGCTACAGCTTGGCCAGGACGCCGTCGATGACGTCCCAGGCCCGGTGCAGTTGGGTGTCTTCGATGCAATAGGGCGGCAGCAGGTACAGCACGTCGCCCAGCGGGCGCAGCAGCAGGCCGCGTTCCAGGAAGTTCTTCTTCAGCCTGGCGCTGAGCGCCGACCCATAGCCTTCGCCGGGCAGGGTGACGGCGGCGACGGTGCCGCAGATGCGCGGCCGGGTCAGGGCCGGGTGGCGGGCCACCAGTCCCGGCAGGCGGTGGCGGTGAATGTCCTCGATGGCCCGGATGCGGGCCTGGCAATCGGGGGCCTGCAGCAGGTCCAGCGAGGCCAGCCCGGCGGCGCAGCCCAGCGGATTGGCGGTGTAGGAATGGCCGTGCAGGAAGGCGCGGCCGATATCCAGGCCCAGAAAGGCCTCGTAGATGAATTCGCGGGCCACGGTCATCGACAGCGGCAGGAAGCCGCCGGTCAGTCCCTTGGACAGGCAGATCAGGTCGGGGGTGATGTTGGCTTTCAGACAGGCGAAGGTGGCGCCGGTTCGGCCGAATCCGGTCATCACCTCGTCCAGGATCAGCAGCGTTCCGGCCTCGCGGGCACGGGATTCCAGGGCGCGCAGAAAGTCCGGCCGGCACATGCGCATGCCGGATGCCCCCTGGATCAGCGGCTCGATGATGATGCCGGCGATACGGCGGGGGTGGCGTCCGATGATCTCGTCCAGGGCCAGCAGGGCGCGCTGCTCGCGGGCCTCGACGTCCTCGTCGCCGTCCCAGGTGGCCGGGAAGGGGGCGACCTCGACGGGGAACAGCATGTTTTCCCACGCCCCGAAGAAACCCGACGAATGCCCGGCCGACATCGCCCCGACGGTATCGCCGTGATAGCCGCCGTCGAAGGCGACGAAGACGGTTCGGTCGTCGCCCGTGTTGGTCCAGTATTGCCGGGCCATCTTCATGGCCACCTCGACGGCGGTGGAGCCGTCGTCGGAATAGAACACCCGGTCCAGGTCGCCCGGCAGCAGGGCGCAGACCCGCGCCGCCAGCCGGGCCGCCGGCTCGTGGGTGAACTCGGCGAAGATCACCTGCTCCAGCCGTGCCGCCTGATCGGCGATGGCGCGGGCGATGGCCGGGTTGGAATGCCCGTGCAGGTTGACCCACCAGGACGACACCAGATCCAGATATTCCCGGCCGTCGGCGCCATAGATCACCGCATCCCTGGCGCCCAGGGCCAGGATGGCCGGCGGCGAGGTCGCCGCCTGGGTGAAGGGGTGCCAGACATGGCGGGCGTCCAGGGCGCGCAGTTCGTCGTAGGACAGGGTCATGATGCGGACGGGTCCAAAAGCTGGAAAGCGGGATCGGGCAAGCCGGCGACGATCCGGGCCGTCGCCGCCGGCAGGGGCTGCAGTTCGGCCAGCACCGGAACGCCGCCGAACTGTTCGATGGCCTGACGGTTGCCGGGGTTCTTCTGGCCGTTCATCACCACCCCCAGGATGGGGATGCGGCGGCGGCGCAGCAGGTCCAGGGTCAGCAGAGTATGGTTGATGGTGCCCAGGGCGCTGCGGGCCACCACCAGGGCGGGAAGCTTCAGCCGCTCGATGAAATCCACCGTCAGGGCCAGTTCGTTCAGCGGCACCATCACGCCGCCGGCCCCTTCGACCACCAGCGGTCCGCCGACCGGGGGGGGGATCAGGGCCGACAGGTCGATGCGGGCGCCTTCGCGCCGGGCGGCTTCGTGCGGGGACAGCGGCGCCTTGAAGCGATAGGCCGGCGGATGGATGCGGGCATCGGGGGCCAGCCGGCCCACCGTCGTCGAATCGTCGTCGTCCAGGGTGCCGGTCTGCACCGGCTTCCAGTAATCGGCGCGCCATTTCTGGGCCAGCCAGGCCGAGACCAGGGTCTTGCCCACCCCGGTATCGGTGCCGGTGACGAATACGCCTTTCATCGCCTACTCCGCGGCAAGGATGGCATGGACGACATGGTAGCTCACTTCCGCCGGCACACCCATCGCCTTGATCACCCTGCGCAGGGTTCCCGGCGGCAGCGGGCGATAGCCTTCGGCGGGGACGCGGGCACCGATGGCCCGGAGCGCCGCCAGGAAGGCGGTCCCGTCGGCATGGCGGACGGTGAAATGCTGGGAATGCAGGTCGGTGGCGGGCGGCAGCGACGCCCGCAACGCCTCGATCGTGGGCAGGGGCAAGGTGCCGTCGGCAAGTCCCAGGCCGGCATGGGCGGCCCGCCATTCCCGCAGCGATTCGCGGGCCAGGGTGGAAAAGGCCAGGATGCCGCCCGGCTTCAGGCAGGCGGACAGCCTGCCGACGGCGGCCGGCAGGTCGGTGAACCACTGGGCGGCCAGGTTCGACACGATCAGGTCGAAGGGACCGCTCTGCCGGTCGGGATTCTCGCCGTCCATCACCCGGAAATCGGCGTCCGGGGCGGCGGCGCGGGCGGCCTGGACCATTGCCGGCGACAGGTCGGTGACCAGCCAGCTTCCGCCCAGAAGCGGCTTCAGGCGCCGGGTCAGCTGGCCGGTGCCGCAGCCGATTTCCAGGACCGCCGGGGCGGGGGGCAGGGGCCGGGCGCGGACCAGTGCGGTCAGGCCGTCGGCGGCGCGGGCCTGGGCCTCGGCCGCCCCGTCATAGGTGGCTGCGGCGGCGGCGAAGGCGGCGGCGACTTGAGCCTTGCGGATCATGGCAGCCCGGCCGCGAACAGGCGGATGCGCGACGCCAGCCATTCGGGGTGGGTCAGCGGCAGCAGATGGCCGGCTCCTTCCACCAGGGTCAGCGATTCCGGAGGGAAGCCGTCCCGGCTCATGGCTTCGGGGACGATGGGGTCGCGGGTGCCGGCCAGGGCCAGCAGCGGGCAGTGCAGTCCGGCCAGCCGGGGGCGTTCGTCGCATTGGCCCAGCCAGCTCAGGGCGCTGGCCAGGGGCTGCGGCCGGATGCCGTCCAGGTCCACCGATTCGACCCCGCAGCGCCCCAGGAATTCGGTGGTCACGGTTTCCGGTTCGGTGGCGAAGCGGGTCAGCATGCGCTCGACCAGCCGGGGCGGCGTGCCGGCGACGAAATCGGGGGCGCGGGTGAAGCGGGGAAACCCGTTGACGGCGATGGCTCCGGCCCAGGGACGTTCCAGGTTGGCCAGCGCCCAGGCGAAACCCAGCGAGTGGCCGACCACCAGGGGGCGGTCCAGGCGGGGCCGGTGGGGCTGGCCGAAGAAGCCGAAATCGATGAAGACCTTGGCGAAATCCGGCAGGCGCTCGGCCACCGGCTGCCAGAACGACGCGTCGAATCCCCAGCCGTGAAGGAAGGCGATGGTTTTCACGGATAGGTCCGGGCGGCACGGATGGTGGCGTCGATCAGCCGCTCGATGTCCTCGTCGGAATGGACCGACGACAGCGCGAAGCGGATGCGGGCGGTGCCGGTCGGCACCGTCGGCGGACGGATGGCGATTCCCAGCAGGCCTTCGGCTTCCAGGGCGGCGGCCACCTTCAGGGTCCGTTCCTCGTCGCCCAGGATCACCGGGACGATCTGGGTGGTCGAGCCGGCGGTGTCGAGATCCGCGGCCAGGAACGCGTCGCGCACCTTGGCCGCCAGCCCGGCCAGCCGGGCACGCTCGGCCCCCAGGGTGGGGATCAGATCGATGGCGGCGTCGATGGCACCCAGGATTCCCGGCGGCAGGGCGGTGGAATAGATGAAGCCCGACGTCCGGTTGACCAGATATTCCTTCAGGGCCTTGGACACGGCGACATAGGCCCCGAAACAGCCCATCGCCTTCGAGAAGGTCCCCATGCTGAGGTCGACATGGGTGCCCACCGACAGGCCGAAGCCGTTGCTGCCCAGAACGCCGGTGGCGTGGGCCTCGTCCAGGTACAGGAACGCGTCCCATTCCTCGGCCAGGGCGACCAGGCGGTCGACGTCGGGGGCGTCGCCGTCCATGCTGAACACCGACTCGGTGACGATGAAGCGGGGGCCGGCCTCTCGCGCGCTGCGGGCCAGCAACTCGTCCAGATGGGTCATGTCGTTGTGGCGGAAGCGGGTCTGGCGAACCCCGGCTGCCTGGCAGCCCATGTGCAGGCTGGCATGGTTCAGGCGATCGGCGAACACCAGGGGATCGGCGTTCCACAGGGTCTTGTCCAGCAGGGCGGGCAGGACCGAGGCGTTGCACTGCCAGCCCGAGGCCATGACCAGAGCCGCCTCGACCCCCTTGGCGGCGGCGATCTTCTCTTCGACCGCCGCAAGGGCCGGATTGTGGCCGGTGACCAGCCGCGAGGCGCCCGATCCGGCGCCGAAGCGTTCCGTCCATTGGCAGGCACGCTCGACCAGCAGCGGGTGGCGGCTGAGGCCCAGATAATCGTTCGAGGAGAAGTTGACCAGCTCGCGGCCATCGATCCGGATGCGTCCCCCCGGCAGGGGCTCCGCCGGGCGCAAGGCGCGCCGCCGGCCGTTGCGGGCCAGGTCGTCGAGAAGGCGTTCCAGCGTGTCGTCGAGATTCTGCATGCGCGGAGTTTCTAGAACCTTTTCGCCGATGTTGCAAAGGCGGTGTTCGCCGCACTACAGTGCGCCGCCCGCATGGGGGTAATAGCCATGATTTAGTTAAGGTTTTTCGGGAGGCAAGGCAGTGACGGCTCAAGCGGCGACCAGGATTTCCGGCGACGGTCTCAGGCATGATTGGGACGTGGCCGAAGTCGAGGCACTGTACGCCATGCCCTTCATGGACCTGATGTTCCAGGCCCACACCGTCCACCGCGCCCATTTCGACGCCAACCGCGTCCAGATCAGCCGGCTGCTGTCCATCAAGACCGGCGGCTGTCCCGAGGATTGTTCCTACTGTCCGCAATCGGCGCACCACGCCACCGGGCTGGAGAAGGAAAAGCTGCTGGCCGTCGAAGAGGTGGTCGCCGCCGCCGCCAAGGCCAAGGAGGAGGGCGCCAGCCGCTTCTGCATGGGGGCGGCGTGGCGCGGCCCCAAGGGCGACGATTTCCAGGTCGCCCTGGCCATGATCGAGGGCGTCAAGGCCCTGGGCATGCAGACCTGCGCCAGCTTCGGCCTGCTGTCGCGCGAACAGGCCCGCCAGTTGAAGGAGGCCGGGCTGGATTATTACAACCACAATCTCGACACCAGCCCCGAGCATTACGAAGAGATCATCTCGACCCGCAAGTTCCAGGACCGGCTGGATACCCTGGGCCATGTCCAGGATGCCGGCCTGCATGTCTGTTCCGGCGGCATCGTCGGCATGGGCGAAAAGCAGAACGACCGGGCCAAGATGCTGATCGCCCTGGCCAACCTGCCCAAGCATCCCGACAGCGTGCCGATCAACCTGCTGATTCCCATCCCCGGCACGCCGCTGGCCGAGATGGAGCGCCCCGATCCCTTCGATTTCGTCCGCACCATCGCCGTCGCCCGCGTCATGATGCCGCATTCCTATGTCCGCCTGTCGGCCGGGCGCGAGGGGATGAGCGAGGAGATGCAGGCCTTGTGCTTCTTCGCCGGCGCCAATTCGGTGTTCTGCGGCGAAAAGCTGCTGACCGCCCGCAACGCCTCGCCCGGACAGGACAAAAGTCTGTTCGCCCGCCTGGGGCTGCAGCCGGAATAGCTCTGCCGGTTCCGCATTCCCCATCTATCGTTTGTTCATTTGGCCGCCCCCGTATCCGGGTGTAGAATGCCCCATCCTTTCGGAACAGAAGGATGGGGGAACGCAATGCCTGCAGCGGAAGGGGCCGCGATTTCCGCGGTCGTCCTTGACAAGGACGGTCTGGAGAGGCTGCTTGCGGCCATCCGGGCCAAGGGCTGGCGGCTGATCGGCCCACGGGTCGCCGATGGCGCCGTGGTCTATGACGACATCGACGGCGTGGCCGACCTGCCGGCCGGCATCGGCGACGAGCAGAAGGGCGGGCATTACCGCCTGAAGCCGCGTCCGGACGGCGCCCTGTTCGGCTATACCAGCGGCGCCCAGGGGTGGAAGCGGTTCCTGTATCCGCCGCGCCAGAAGCTGTTCGCCGCCCGGCGCACCCAGGCCGGATTCGCCATTCAGCCGCCCGAGCCCGCGCCGCAGCCGCTGGCGCTGATCGGCGTGCGGGCCTGCGAGCTGGCGGCCATCGCCACCCAGGCCAAGGTGTTCGGCGACAAGGATTACGCCGACCCCGGCTATCAGGGCCGCCTGAAGGGGGCGCTGGTCGTCGCGGTGGAATGCGGCGCGGCCGGCGACACCTGTTTCTGCGCCTCGATGGGAACCGGCCCCGAGGTTTCCTCCGGCCACGACATCAAGCTGGTGGAACTGGCCGGCAAGACCGGCCCCACCTTCGTCGCCACCGCCGCCACCGCCAAGGGGGCCGACCTGCTGCCGGCCGCCGCCGGCCGCCCCGCCGCCGAGGCCGATCTGGCCGCCGCCGCCAAGGCGGTCAAGGCCGCCGCCCGGCAAAGCCGCCGGATGGAGACCGCGACTTCGGCGGCCCTGAAGGACCAGCCCGAGCATCCGCGCTGGGATCAGGTGGCGGCCCGCTGCATGACCTGCGGCAATTGCACCCTGGTCTGCCCCACCTGTTTTTGCACCACGGTGGAAGACGTCACCGACCTCAAGGGCGACAATGCCGAACGGTGGCGCAAGTGGGATTCCTGCTTCACCGTCGATTTTTCATATATCCACGGCGGCGCCATCCGGACCGAGGTCCGGTCCCGCTATCGCCAATGGATCACCCACAAATTGTCGACGTGGCACGACCAGTTCGGTCAGGCGGGATGCGTCGGCTGCGGCCGCTGCATCACCTGGTGCCCGGTGGGCATCGACATCACCGAGGAAGTGCGGGCCATCCACGACAGCGCCAAGGGGAGGAAGTGACATGGTCAAGCCGGACGATCTGGGACGGATCATCGACGAACATCCCTTCTTCCAGGGTATCGACGACAAGCTGCGGGCCCTGCTGGTGGGCTGCGCCGCCAACGAGCGTTACGAATCCGGCCAGTTCCTGTTCCGGGAAGGGCAGGAGGCGGCCAAGTTCTATCTGGTGCGCGCCGGGACCGTCGCGGTCGAGATCGACGTTCCCGGCAAGCAGCCCATCGTCATCGAAACCATCGGCGAGGGCGACGTCGCCGGCTGGTCGTGGATCGTCGATCCGTTCCGCTCGACCTTCGATGCCCGCGCCGTCGGTCTGGTCCGCGTCATCTCCTTCGACGGCAAATGCCTGCGCAAGAAGATGCAGGCCGACCCGGCCCTGGGCTACGAGGTGCTGCGCCGCTTCGTCCCGATGATGGCCCACCGCCTGTCGGCGGCCCGTCTGCAGATGCTGGACCTGTACGGCCCGTCCAAGGCGGTGGCCCAGGTCAAGGCGGCCAAGGTCAAGGCCGTCGCCGGGTCCAGGGGCACCAACCGCAGCCCGGCCGCCCGTCTGGCCAAGGCGGCGAAGCAGAAGAAGGACGGCTGATCATGAATGCGGTGCCGAAGGACCCCATGCTTCCGGTTCCGTTCCGCATCGAGAAGGTGCGGCGCGACCTGTCTGATACCTTCACGATGGAACTGGTGCCGGTCGAAGGCGGCGAGTTCGCGTTCAAGCCCGGCCAGTTCAACATGCTGTACGTCTTCGGAATCGGCGAGGTGCCGATCTCGATTTCCGGCGATCCCGCCGACCGTTCGGTTCTGGTCCATACCACCCGGGCCGTCGGCGCGGTGACCGCGGCGCTGGATGCGCTGAAGGCCGGCGACATGGTCGGCGTGCGCGGTCCCTACGGCACCGCCTGGCCCATCGAGGGCGCCTATGGCCAGGACGTGGTGTTCGTGGCCGGCGGCGTCGGCCTGGCGCCCCTGCGTCCGGCCATCTACCACGCCATGAACAACCGCGAGCGTTTCGGCAAGGTGATGGTGCTGTACGGCGCCCGCACCCCCGAGGACATCCTTTACAAGAAGGAACTGGAACGCTGGCGCGGCCGCTTCGACATGGACGTCCTGGTGACCGTCGACCGTGCCACCGGCAAGTGGGTGGGCAATGTCGGGGTGGTCACCAATCTGGTCGCCAAGGGCGGTTTCGACCCGCAGCACACCACCGCCTTCGTCTGCGGTCCCGAGGTGATGATGCGCTATGGCGCCGGCGCCCTGGAAAAGAAGGGGGTGGCCCGCGACGCCATCTGGGTGTCGATGGAACGCAACATGAAGTGCGGCATCGGCGTGTGCGGCCATTGCCAGTGGGGATCGCATTTCGTCTGCAAGGACGGGCCGGTCTTCCGCTATGACGGCATCGCCGACCTGTTCTCGATCCGGGAGCTGTAAGCCATGACCGAACGCAAGCGCCCCAAGCTGGCGGTGTGGAAATTCTCGTCCTGCGACGGCTGCCAGCTGACCATGCTCGATTGCGAGGATGAGTTGCTGGCTCTGACCGAAGAGGTCCGCATCAGCTATTTCCTGGAAGCGACCCGCAAGATCGAGAAGGGACCCTACGACATATCCCTGGTCGAGGGCTCGATCACCACGCCGCACGACGTCAAGGCCATCCGCGAGGTCCGCAAGCAATCCCGGGCGCTGATCACCATCGGGGCCTGCGCCACCGCGGGCGGCATCCAGGCGCTGCGGAACTTCAAGAACGTCAAGGATTTCATCCGCTGCGTCTATGCCCATCCGGAATACATCGACACCCTGACCACCTCGACGGCGGTGTCCGATCATGTGCCGGTCGATTTCGAGCTGCGCGGCTGCCCCATCAGCAAGCATCAGCTGCTGGAAGTGATGAATGCCTTCCTGAACGGCCGCAAGCCCAACGTGCCGAAACATTCCGAGTGCATCGAATGCAAGGCCAACGGCATCGTCTGCCGCATGGTCGCCGCCGGAACCCCCTGTCTGGGGCCGGTGACCCAGGCCGGCTGCGGCAGCCTGTGCCCCGGCAAGGATCGCGGCTGCTTCGGCTGTTTCGGCCCGATGGAAACCCCGAACACCGCGGCACTGGCCGCCCGCCTGGGCGAGCTGGGGCAGTCGCAGCGCGACCTGCAGCGGCTGTTCCGCAGCTTCAACGCCAACGCCGAGGCCTTCCGCAAGGAGAGCGAGACTCATGGCTGAGACACGCACCATCAAGGTCGAGGCCCTGGCCCGCGTCGAGGGCGAGGGGTCCTTGCACGTCAAGATCCGCGACGGGCAGATCAAGGAACTGCATTTCGGCATCTTCGAGCCGCCCCGCTTCTTCGAGGCGTTCCTGCGCGGTCGCGACTTCCGCGAAGTGCCCGACATCACCGCCCGCATCTGCGGCATATGCCCCATCGCCTATCTGATGGGGGCGTCCCAGGCGATGGAAGACGCCCTGGGGATCACCGTCACCAGGCCGATCCGCGACCTGCGCCGTCTGATCTATTGCGGCGAGTGGATCGAAAGCCACGCCCTGCACGTCTATATGCTGCACGCTCCGGACTTCCTGGGGCTGTCGGACGCGCTGGAACTGGCGGCGGTCAACCGGCCGCTGGTGGAAAACGCCCTGCGGCTGAAGAAGGTCGGTAACGAAATCCTGGAAACCATCGGCGGCCGTGCCATCCATCCCATCGGGCTGAAGGTCGGCGGCTTCTACAAGCTGCCTACCCGCAAGGCCCTGCGGGCGCTGGAGGACGAGCTGAAATGGGCGCTGGAGACCTCGGTCGCCACCGCCAGGCTGGTGGGTGGCTTCGATTTTCCGGACATCCAGCAGGATTACAACTTCATGGCGCTGCGCCATCCCGACGAATACGCCATCCACGAGGGGCGGCTGGTCACGTCGGCGGGGCTGGACATCCCGGTGTCGAAGTTCCTGGATCACGTCGACGAAGAGCATGTGCCGTGGTCCAACGCCCTGCACGGCGTGGCCAAGGACGGGTCGGCCCATCACGTCGGCCCGCTGGCCCGCTATAACCTGAATTACGACAAGCTGTCGGCCACCGCCCTGGCTGCCGCCAGGGACGGCAAGCTGGGGCCGGTGGTGCGCAATCCGTTCCAGTCCATCGTGGTGCGCGCGGTCGAACTGGTGCAGGTGTGCGAGGATGCGCTGAAGCTGGTCCGGGATTACGAAGTCCCCGACCGTGCCTATGTCGAGACCCCGGTCCGGGCCGGCGAGGGGCATGGCTGCACCGAGGCGCCGCGCGGCATCTGTTATCACCGCTATCGTGTCGACAAGGAAGGAACCGTGCAGGATGCCCGCATCGTTCCGCCGACGGCGCAGAACCAGAAAGTGATCGAGCTCGATCTGTCCAAGGTGGTGGCGGCGAATCTGAACGAATCCGACGACACCATCAAATGGAAGGCCGAGCAGGCCATCCGCAATTACGACCCCTGCATTTCCTGCGCGACCCACTTCCTTAAACTGGAAATGGACCGGGGGTAGTTTCGCCGCTTGTACAACCCGGACATGCCCCCCTATATGGGGGGTATGTCCGACTATGTCCGCACCGTCGACGCCAAGGGCGCCACCAGCCAGCGAAATTTCATCGCCACCCAGGAGGCGTCGTTCTGGATGCGGGCCAGGCGCAACCGTCTGCTGGCCGACTGGTTTTCCGACCTGACCGATGAAAACGTCCAGAGCTATCTGAAGCTGTTGCTGGACGAGGATTTCGCCAGGGGCGCGAACCGCACCGCGGTGGAATGGATCCTGGTCAAGATCCGCAACGACCTGATGGGATTCGGCATCTTCGTTTCCCAGACCGAGCTGCGTCAGCGTCTTGAGCAGTTCGAACGCCAGGCGTGGCTGGAGCGGGGTTAGATGCCGGCCATACCGATCTATATCGTCGCCGCTTTCGCCGAAATCGGCGGCTGCTTCGCCTTCTGGGCATGGCTGCGGCTGGGCAAGTCGCCGCTGTGGCTGGTGCCGGGCATGGCCAGTCTGGTCCTGTTCGCCTGGGCGTTGACCCGCGTCGACGCCGACTTCGCCGGGCGTGCCTATGCCGCCTATGGCGGCGTCTACATTCTGGCGTCGCTGGTCTGGATGTGGGGGGCCGAAGGGTCCCGGCCGGACCGTTGGGACGTCATCGGCGCAGTGGTGTGCATCGCCGGGGCGGTCCTGATCCTGTTCGGGCCGCGAGGGCGGTGATTCTCGTCATCCCGGTGCCGCCCGCCCATACTTCAGGTTTATTCCATGTGTGTGACGACATCCCGCTTGCGGGAGGTGTCTTTTTGTTTGTAAATAACCGTGCGAGTCAATGTAAATCATATGTTTTTGTAAATAAATAAAAGATAAATACAATAAAACATTGATCGCCTCTGGAGTGGGGTCTCGGGGGAGATGATAATGAACGATGAAAATTTATCTCGTGATTACTCTTGTGGCGCGGGTCTGGCGTATCTTTCCGTCGAGTGTCTGCCATATGGGGTTGTGGTTGTTGACGCAGCGGGGCAGGTGTTGATGGAAAATCCTGCCGCGCGGCGCATCCTGGGATCGTCGCCGCGGGAAATGTCAGGGCAAGGCCTGCCCCTTTTCGGAAAAGCTCCGGTGCATCGGGACGGCCGCCCGTTCCAGCCCGGGGAGTTGCCGTCATTCCTGGCTTTGACGGCGGGGCTTTCCTCGCGAGGCGTCGTGATCGGCAGTCCCCGCACAGAGGGGGGGATCGCCTGGAGATCGGTGAGCGCCGAACCCGTGGCTGAGGATGGCCGGGTCGTCGCCGCTGTGCTGTCCTTCGAGGAAATTTCAGGCCCGCCCGCAGACGGGACGTCGTTCCGGGATGATGACGGGAGATTCCGGCTGTTCATGGACAACAGCCCCGCCATCGCCTGGATCAAGGACGAGACCGGGCGATATGCGTATCTGAGCAAGACCTTTGAAGACCGTTTCGGGGTTTGTTTCGCCGATTGGCACGGCAAGACCGACGCGGACGTCTGGCCAGCCGAAATCTCGAAGACCTTTCGCGAGAACGATCTGGCGGTGCTCGGCTCATCCCACGCGATCATGGTGAACGAGGAGAGCGTGGGGCCAGATGGCTCCGTCTGTCACTGGCGGAGTTCGAAGTTCCCGTTTCGGGACAGTGCCGGAAATCGGTATGTTGCCGGCATCGGTTTCGAGATCACCGACCTCGTGCAGGCACAGACCGCGCTGGTCCGCCAGCAGGAATCCTTTCGCAATGCCGTCGAGTCGGCTCCCATCGCCATGCTGGTGGCGGATGCCGGCGGCGTCATCGTGCTGGCCAACCCCCCGCTGGAGACGCTGTTCGGTTACGAGCCGGGTGAACTTCTCGGCCAGCCGGTCGAGATGCTGGTGCCCGAAGAGGTTCGCAGCCGGCACATTGCGGTCCGGGGGGATCTTGTCGCGACGCCGGCGGTCCGGCGCATGGGGGCTGGCGGGCATCTTGTCGGCAGATGCAAGGGGGGCGCCGAAATCCCGGTGGAGGTCGGCCTTAGCCATACGCTGAATGCCGACGGGGCCGTCAAGATCATCGCGACCGTCATTGATGTGTCCGAGCGCGACCGGCAGATTATCGCCCTGCGGGAGCGGGAACTGCGCTACCGCAGCGTGATCGAGACGACGCCGGACGGTTTCTGGCTGGCCAGCCCCGAAGGGCGGCTGATGGCCGTCAATTCCGCCTATTGCCGGATGTCGGGCTATGCCCGGGAAGAGCTGCTGGAACTCTCGGTCTCGGATCTTGAGGCCGGAGAGGGACCGGGCGGGATTGGCGAACGGATCGCCAGGATCATGGCCGAGGGACACGCCCGCTTCGAGACGGTCCATCAGCGGAAAGGAGGGGGGCTTTTCCCGGTCGAGATCACCGCCAGCATGATTCCTGAGATCGGCGAGATATCCATGTTCATTCGCGACATTACCGCGATCCGGGCGTTCGAGGCAGAGCGCGAGCAGGCGGCGGAAATGATTCGCGTGATGGCCTATCACGATCCGCTGACGCAGCTCCCCAATCGTCGGTTGCTGGCCGACCGATTGCAGCTTGCAATGGCGACGGCCGAGCGGACCCGTCGTCATGGCGGATTGCTGTTCATCGACCTTGATCATTTCAAGGAACTCAACGACAGCCTGGGACACGAGTTCGGCGACCTTCTGCTGGTACAGGTGGCTCAGCGTCTGACCGGATGCACGCGCGAGGCGGACACGGTTGCCCGTCTGGGTGGAGACGAGTTCGTCATCATGCTGACGGAACTGTCCGAATCCTTCGGCCCCGCCGCGGCTCAGGTCGGCGTGGTCGCCGAGAAGATACTGGGGGCCTTGAATGCGCCGTATCAGCTTCGGCAGCACACCTATCGTTGCTCGCCCAGTATCGGAGCCACGGCGTTCCTGGATGAAGGGGATGTCGACGCCATCTTCAGAAGGGCGGACCGGGCGATGTACGACGTCAAGAAGTCCGGCCGCAATTCCATCAGATTCTTCTCCGACGGCTGATGCCGGGTGGCGCGGTCCGTCCGTGGAGCCGCGCCCCGCCTCAATGCAAGGTGTGGTCGACCGTCACGTGACGGTTCACCACATGGAACAGGTATTCGGAAAAGTCCTGGGGGTTGAACGGCTTGGGGATCACTCCGGTCGCCCCGATCTGCAAGGCCCGGGTCATCAGGGCCTGATCGTGCGACGCCGTGAAGATGATGAACGGGATGGCGGCGATTCTGGCGTTGGTGCTGGCGCGCAAGGCCCCCAGGACGGCCATGCCGTCAATCAGTTCCATGCCGACATCGCAGATGATCAGGTGCGGCCTGGTGCCGGAAAAGATCTGCCGGATGGCATCTTCCCCCGAGCTCGCCTCATGCACCGCGGCGGCCCCCATCACGGCCAGCAGACGGGACAGCAGCGACCGGGACGCGCCGTCGTCGTCCACGACAAGAACGGTCACCCCCGGGATGCCGAACTTCTTCATCGCCTGTTGCCGCTCCATGACCTTCGGTGAAATATCCGAAAGATATAGTATATGCCTTCAGGATTGGGTGCAATGCCCGCCACAGGCAGTGGCTGCGGCGGGTATCGCATCATCCTGGAACGTTCCGGCGATCCACGGACGATCACCGCAGGGGAATATCGTCGGCAAAGCGGGCCCGGGTTTCCAGGACCTGATCCCAGGCCGCCAGGAACGCTTCGACGCAAGCCGGGTCGAAGTGGGTTTCCTTGCCCTCCATCAGAAATTTGGCGGCATCCTCGACCGACCACCCGGTTTTGTAAGGGCGCTTGCTGGTCAGGGCGTCGAAGACGTCGGCAACGGCGACGATGCGGCCGGTCAGCGGAATGTCGCTGCCCTTCAGTCCGAACGGATAGCCGCTGCCGTCGAATTTTTCGTGATGATAATGCGCGATTTCGGCGCCCAGGCGGATCAGGTCGGATTCGCTGCCGTCCAGAATGGCATGGCCTATCCCGGGATGGCGTTTCATGATGGTGAATTCTTCCTCGGTCAGCCGTCCGGGTTTCAGCAGGATGGCGTCGGGAATACCCAGCTTGCCGACATCATGCATGGGCGCGGCCTTCTGGATCAGATCGCAGTAATCCTCGGGCAGCCCCAGGCCCATGGCGATCAGGCGCGAAAAATGGGCCATGCGCAGGATATGGCCGCCGGTCTCGGGGTCGCGGAATTCGGCGGCGCGGGACAGGCGGATGATCAGTTCCTGCTCGCGGTTGGTGATGGCTTCGGTTGCTTTCCGCACCTCGTCCGCCAGCCATCGATTGCGGTTTTTCTGTTGCAGGTGGCTGCGGCGCAGGGCCAGCAGATTGGTCAGGCGCACCCGCATTTCCGTGGCGTCGACCGGCTTGGTCAGGAAGTCCGTGGCCCCCAGTTCCAGGGCGCGATGGCGGATCGACCGTTCGCCGGCGGCCGTGATCATGACGATGGGGACGTCCTTGCCGCCGGGCAGGGTCCGTACGGCCTCCAGCAACTGGTGCCCGTCCATGCCGGGCATCATGAAATCGACCACCACCAGATCGGGCAGCAAGGCGGTGGCTGCCGCCAGGGCTTCGATCGGATCGACATAGCTGATGACTTCGACGTCGGTGCCGACACGCCGGGCGATCTGCTCGAACAGGGCGAGATTGGTATCGTTGTCATCGACGATCATGATGCGCATGGCTAACTCCCGATGTCGGTGGCAATGGCGCTCATGGTTTCCTCGACGGCGCTCAGGATCTGTTCGAACAGGCGGTCCGCCTCGGCATGATCGGCGTTGTTGGCCGCGATCTCCATCCGCCCGAAACAGCTGGCCAGGCGGGGAAGTCCCAGGTTGGACGCCGCCCCCTTGAGCGAGTGGGACGCATGCTTGAGGGCCGCCATATCCGCAGCCGACAGCGCCGATTCCATCTCGCGCAGCCGTGTCGGCATGGCCCGGTTGAACGAGTTCAGCAACCCCAGGAAAACGTCGTGTTCCAACGCGTCGATCAGCCCTTCCTGGACGTCGCGATCAAGGATCGGGCATTCCGTTGCAGCCGCCGGTGCCGGTTCCGGCGGCGGTTCCGGCTCGGGCAACGAGGAAAAGTCGGACGGACCTTTCCGGTCGCGTCGGGCGATCAGCCGGTCGGCCCAGCGTTCCAGGACCTCGGCCAGCCGGTGGCGGTCGATGGGCTTGCTGACGTAATCGTCCATCCCCCCGGCGATACAGGCTTCGCGGTCGCCCTGCATGGCGTTGGCGGTCATGGCAATGATCGGAATCCTCGCCCGTTCGTCGGCCAGGGCGCGGATGGCGGCGGTGGCGGCCAGACCGTCCATGTTGGGCATCTGCATGTCCATCAGGACCAGATCATAGTCGCATTTCTCCACCAGGATCAGTGCTTCATGGCCATCGTCGGCGACGTCGGCGCGATGGCCCAGCTTGGCCAGCAGCCCGACGGCGACCTGCTGGTTGACGGCATTGTCCTCGGCCACCAGGATGCGCAGCGCGGTCTCGGGTTTCGTGTCGGCGATCGGGCTGACATGGATGGCGGCGGGGCTCTGCGGCCGTTTGCCGGTGATTTCCATCAGGCAATCCAGCAGGGCGCTTTGCCGCAGCGGTTTGGAATAGACGGCCGAAAGCCCCAGGCGGGCGGCGGTGTCGTTCAATTCGCCGGGATTGCCGGAAGACGCCAGAATCAGTTTCAGCTCGGCCAGGGCCGGGTCGGCGCGCAGGACGGCGACAAGGTCCAGGCCGCTCATTCCCGGCATGTGATGGTCGATCAGGGCCACATGGAACGGAACCGCCGCATGCGCCGCCGACCGGATGCTCATCAGGCCGCTGGTGGCGCTGTCTGCGGTCTGCGGCATCGCTCCCCAGGCGTGCAGCTGGCGTCTGAAGATTTCCAGGTTGGTCGGGTTGTCGTCGACGATCAGAACCCTGAGGCCCAGCAGCGGGGTGTCGGGCAGTTCGCTCTGGGGACCGCGATGCAGGCAGCGCAGCGGGACCCTGAACCAGAAATTGGAACCGTGTCCGACCTCGCTGGTGAAGCCGATCTCTCCTCCCATCATGTCGACGATGGTCTTTGAAATCGCCAGTCCCAGTCCCGATCCGCCAAAGCGCCGGGCGGTCGAGGAATCGGCCTGGGTGAATTTTCCGAACAGCTTGGCGTGGGCGGCCTCGGGGATGCCGACGCCGGTGTCTTCCACCGAGACCTCAAGCCAGGTGGTGTCGGCATCGATGTGGGTTGCCCCGATGGTGATGGTGACGTTGCCCTTTTCCGTGAATTTCAGGGCATTGCCGGCCAGATTGAGCAGGACTTGCCGCAGCCGCCCGGCATCGCCCGAGAATACCCCCTGGGCCTCGGGTGGGATGAAATAGCTGAGATCCAGGTCCTTGCCCGATGTGCGCGGTCCCAGGATGTCGACGACGCCTTCCACCAGGGGGGTGATTTCGAACGGGCCTTCCTCGAACTCCAGGCGGCCGGCCTCCATCTTCGAGAAGTCCAGGATGTCGTTGATGATCCCCAGCAGGGATTCCGCCGACAGCCGGACCGTATCGGCGAAGTGGCGCTGTTCCTTGCTCAGCGGGGTATCCAGCAGCAGCCCGGTCATGCCGATGATGCCGTTCATCGGGGTGCGGATCTCGTGGCTCATGGTGGCCAGGAAGTCCGACTTCGCCTGATTGGCGGCTTCGGCGTTGTCGACGGCGATGCGCAGTTGGGCTTCCACCTGCTTGCGGTCGGTGATGTCCTTGTGGGTGCCGGCCATGCGCAGGGGCTTGCCTTCAGAATCGCGCTCGATCAGCCGGCCCGAGGCCATGATCCACCGCCAAGACCCATCGTGATGCAGCAGGCGGAACTCGATTTCGTAGGGGACGCTCTCGTCGGCCAGATGCGCTTCCAGGGCCTGTTTGACCGATATCCGGTCATCGGGACAAAGCAGGGCGGACCAGCTTTTGCCGGAATGGGGAAACGCGTCCGGGGAATAGCCCAGCATGGTCATCCATTGGCTGCTGAACTGGGCGTCGTCCGTCTGCAGATTCCAGATCCACAGGCCGATCGAGCCGGCATCCAGGGCGATCTGCAGGCGTTTCTCGCTCTCGCGCAGGGCCGCTTCCATATTCTTGCGGCCGGTGATGTCGGTGCGGATGCCGATATACTGGCGAGGACGCCCGATCTCGTCGAGAATGGGAACGATGGTGGCGTCGACCCAGTAAAGGTCGCCGTTTTTCTTGCGGTTGCAGACCTCGCCGTGCCAGACCTTGCCGTTGGCGATGGTCTGCCACATGTCGGCAAAGAACTCGCGCGGATGACAGCCCGACCGCACCACCCGATGGTTCGAGCCGACCAGTTCCTCCTGGGTATAGCCGCTGACCTCCAGGAACTTATCGTTGGCGTAAAGGATGGTGCCGGTCCGGTCGGTGATGCTGACGATGGCATGCTGGTCCAGGGCGAATTTCTGCTGTTCCAGCTCCAACTGGATTTCGGCACGGTCGTGGACCATGCCGGAAATCAGTTCGGTCAGCTTCTCCAGCCCGGCCTCTCCTTCCTCGATGGGCGCCATGCCCGAGGTTTCCAGCAGTTCGTTGACGGTCGAGCGCAGGGTGTCGATGGCCCGTGTCTGGCTGGAGGCATCCTCGCGCAGGCGTTCATTGACCCGGCTCAGTTCGTCCGAGCTGAGGACCAGGCTGCGGTTGCGCAGGCTGAGATCGCGTTCGTTCTGGTCGTAGGTATCTTCCACCCGGCGCAGAAATTCGGCCATGCCGGCGATCAGCCGTGCCGCCGGCGGGGGCAACTGCTCAGGAGACAGGGTCGACAATTCCATCAGCAACGCCTGAGCCTCGGATTGGTTTTCCACTCCGAAGGCCCGGCGCAACTGACGCAAGAGAACCCGGTTCATGTCACCGTTCGCCGACGAAGGTTACGGTCATGGTCTGGTTGTGCAGCTTGCAGTCCAGCATCGATTGGAACGGCCCGATTTCCCCATACGAATAGAACCCGGCGATGGTCGTCTGGCGTCCCAGCAGGTTGGACACCGCCTCGACCTCATCCTCGACGGCGTCGCCCATCACCAGTTTGCGCCCGACACAGCTGACCAGCAGGCCCAATCCGATGGGGGTGTCGTCGCCCAGCGCGTCGCGGGCATGGCGGGCCGCGGTTTCCGCTCCGTCGACCAGCCATTCGGTGTTGGCGTGCATCAGCCGCAAATACCCGTTGGCATCGATGTCGCCGGCCAGGACCAGCGCCCCCGTCGCCTCGTCGATTCCCAGGATGGTGCGGATCAGACCGACCGTGCTGTGGTCTTCGCGCAGCATCTCGAAGGGGAACAGAAGACCCGACGACGGCAGGTCCTTGGCGTAGTCGCCCAGATATTGCCGGTACAGGGCCAGGGCCGGCTGGCCATCCAGTTCGTACAGGATATTGCCGTCGCAACGGGTGACCCGGCGGGCGGGACCAAAGGGTTGCCAGCCGCCGAAGCTGCCCAGCCCGACCCGGACCGCATCGCCGTAAAGTCCGATGGCGACCACTCCGTCGGGGTCGATGCCGTCGGGGCACAGGGTCAGGGTTTCCTGGAACGCCCCGCCGTCGCCCGCCAGGCCGCCGGAGATGGCGACCGAATTGCCGACCTCGGCGACGATGCCGTCGATCAGGGTGCTGCCGTTGATTCCCAATCCCTTGCCGAAGATCAGCACCGCCCTGAGATCGGGGGCGGCCAGCGCCCGGCCAAGGCTGCGGCCGGCGTCGCCCGATTGCGGAATCTGCCGGACCTGGGCCTTGGCGATACGGTGGGTGGTGCGGTCCCAGCGGATGGCGGTGACCACCGAGCACCCTTCGCGGACCCGCTCGCCGGCGATTTCGCCGGCGGTCGAGCAGCCGACGATGTCGGCCTCCGGAAAGGCGGTTCGCAAGGTGCCGGCACAGGCCGGGTCGCGCATGGCGCCGACCGAACCGAAAACCAGAACCAGCGAAGGCTTGATGTCACCAAGCGGCGCCAGTTCGCTGGCACTCATGGTCGATGAAACGAGCTGACGTACATCCATCCTTCTTCCCCCTATCCAAAAGATGGTTGCCGGATTTTATCGCATTTCGAAGGTTAATATAGCGGATACAGCACGGCGGACCTGAAAAATCACGGTGTGGCCGCCGGGGTGAATTCGATGATGACGGTGGTTCCGCCCCCCGGAGTTTCATCGATCCAGATGCGGCCGGCGCAGCTTTCGACGATCCTGCGGGCGATGGCCAGGCCGACGCCGGTTCCCGCCGGGTCCGAAGCCGGCGGCAGCCTTTCGAAGACTTCGAAGACGCGGTCGCGGAATTCCGGGGCGATGCCAGGGCCGTTGTCGCTGACACGGTACCGGATGGCGCCGGCATCCATTTCGCCGCTGATGGAAATCTCGGGCAGGATGTCGGGGCGGCGGTAGCGCAGGGCGTTGTCCAGCAAGATGCCGAACAGGTCGGTCAGCCGGGGGGAATCCAGCCGGACCGGCGGCAGGTCGGTCACCAGGATTCTGGCCCGGACTTCGTCGATCAGGTGGGCGTGGCGGGCGACGACGTCATGGGCGACCCGGGTGGCGTCGACCGTTTCCTGTGGCGCCAGCGGAACGTCGGCGGCCAGATACAGCTGGATATCGCGCAGCAGGTCGCGCAGCCGCCCGGCCTGTTGGGCGATGAAGTTCAGCGATTCCACGGCCTCGTCATCATGGATGCGACCCTGCAGGCGCGTCACCGTCCGTTGTGAGAAACTGACCAGCCGGCGGGTCGGTTCCTGCAGGTGGTGCGCCGAGATTTCCGCGAAGCGGTGCAGATCCTGGTTGGCGCGTGCCAATTGCTGGATCAGGGATTCCCGTTCGCGATCGGCGCGCTTGGCTTCGGTGACGTCGGCCATGATGCCGATATAGTGGGTGGTCCGTCCCTGGGAATCCTTGACCGCCGAAATGGTCGAGGATACGCAGAGCACGGAACCGTCCTTGGCCCGGTTCAGGAACTCGCCCTTCCAGACATGTCCGGCGGCGATGCTGCGCCACAGGGACCGGGCCAGACCGGGCGGGTTCTGCCCGCTGTCCAGCAATTTGGGGCTGCTGCCTTTTGCCTCGCCGAAGGAATAGCCGAACAGGCGGGAAAAGGACGGGTTGACGTAGTCGATCCGGCCGCCGGCATTGGTGATCAGCACGACGACCGGCGATTGTTCGACCGCCTCGACCAGCAGGCGGACCTGGGAACGCAGTGCGCGGCGCTGCAGGGTGTGGCGCAGCAGCAGGATCATCACGGCGACGGCGGCAAGTGTGATCGTTCCCAGCATCGTCAGGATCGAACGGTTGCTGTCGGCCCAATCGGCCAGCGTATCGCGGTGGAACAGCTTCAGGAAAACGGCGACCGGATAGCGTGTGGACAGGCGTATCACCGTGGCGGTGCCGGGCCAGCCCGCCCCGCTGGCGAAGCCTTCCTCGGCGCCGCTGGACAGCATGGAATCCAGAATATCCTGCCACCCGCTCATCCCGGCGGGTCCCAGCAGCGGCGTGCCGTCCTGGCGGAGCAGCCCCGAGACGCCGTCGCGGCCGAAGGCGGTGTCTTCGAAGAACGATCCCAGATACGCGGTGTTCAAAGCCGCGACGATCATCAGCGGCCCGGACGATTCACCGGCGGCGGCGACCAGGGCGACCGGCAGCAGGGATCGGTGCTGGTGGTCGGCCGCCGGGTCACCGATTATCGGCAGGAAACGGCCGCGATGCTCGTGCCCGATCAGCAGCCCCTGGTTCAGGCCCGGGATCGCGGTGCCCGACAGGGCCAGCCGCTCCATATCCAGGGATACGGCGTCCCTGCCGTTGCTGTCGGCCAGGACCTTGTTGCCGCGCACGATCGCCAGTTGGCGGATATGTGGGGCGAAGCGGATGGCTTCGGCCATGCGCCGCCGGGTCGCCGCAAGGGCGCCGGTTCCGTTGGCGATGTCGATTCGGGCTTCTTCCCCGACTGCGGCCAGCGAGGTTTCCACCGATTCCAGAGTGCGGGTCAAACCGCGTTCGACCATGCGGGCGGCGGCGACGGCGCGGTCGTTGCGATCCCCGACCGCCTGGGAGAAGCCCGCCATCCCGACCAGCAGCAGGACCCCGAGCACGCCGGCGGCGACGGCGGCGGCCCCCCAGCGGACCAGCAGGGGGGAATCGACGGTCTGGCTCAATGGTGCGGGAGACATGGAAGGGCGCGTCATGATCCGCTATGAATATGGAAAGAATTTGAACGTCCGGCAGCTTTCCGTTTCAGCAACGGGGCGGCCCGAAATATGATGCACACGCTATCCATTTTGGTGAATGATGTCCACCGCGCCGGGTCGTGGATGGAAAGTGTGACAAGTATGATTATTGCGCCTCCGAAAGCCGTCATGGCTCTTCTGGTCGCCGTGTCGGCGGTACTTCTTTCCGTGCCGGCAATAGCCGCAGGCGACCGCCTGTCGGCGATCCGGGCGCGGGGGGACGTTCGGATCTGCATATGGCCGGATTACTTCGCGATCAGCTATCGCAATCCCCGGACCGGCGAGCTTGAGGGAATAGACATCGACATGGCCCGGGAATTCGCCCGCCATCTCGGCGTCGCGGTGACGTTCGTCGACAGTTCCTTTGCAAAGCTGGCCGAGAACATGACCAACGACGCCTGCGACGTGGCCATGCATGCCGTCGGCATCCGGCCCGACCGCGCCCGGAATATGGATTTCACCCAGCCGCATCTGGTCAGCGGGACCTATGGCGTGACCACCCGCGACAATGCCGCCATCCGCTCGTGGGCCGACATCGACCGCCCGGGGATCGTGGTGGTGGTCATGAAGGGAACGGTGATGGAGCCGGTGATGCGCGAGACCCTGAAAGTGGCCCAGCTGAAGGTGGTGGACGACTTCAAGGCGCGCGAGCAGGAAGTTCTGAGCGGGCGCGGCGACATCTTCATGACCGACTTTCCCTATGGCCGCCGCATGGTGTCCCTGACCGACTGGGCCA
>Ga0172373_10001984_pt1 | contig 32136 bp, 28 predicted proteins | sample Lak10m_2_FD_114546 | JGI IMG/M metagenome (GOLD analysis project Ga0172373, IMG submission 114546) | Freshwater microbial communities from Kabuno Bay, South-Kivu, Congo - kab_092012_10m | ecosystem: Environmental > Aquatic > Freshwater > Lake | place: Democratic Republic of the Congo...
AATCCACTTTGGAGCGTGTACAATATTATCAACAACGTAACTTCGCAGCCTATCTTTCACACCGCAAGAAAAAACTTGCTCATTTGGCAACTTTCTCTTCTAACCTTGCGTTGTAATATTAGATACAGGCCGATATGAGGTTTTTTATTATAAAAAAGGTGTTTTAATTTTAAAAATGGCAACGGCTTTTAATTGATTGGAATTTCCCTTGCTGAGTTCTTGTTGACGGGAAATATTCTTGAAAGTTGTATAAAGCAACATAACGATTGGAGAACTTATCATGAATTGGAAAGATCAAGTTGTATTAGTTACAGGCGGAACAGGCTCGTTCGGCAAAAAGTTCATCAAGATCTTGCTTGAAGAGAAACAGCCGAAAAAGGTTATTATCTTCAGTCGCGATGAATTGAAGCAGCACGAAATGCAGGTCGGTGGATATAACCAGGAAAATCTGCGCTATTTCATCGGCGATATTCGCGACCGTGAACGCCTTGAACGTGCTTTGCACGGTGTGGATATTGTTGTCCATGCGGCGGCACTCAAGCAAGTCCCTGCCTGTGAATACAATCCCATGGAAGCGATCAAGACCAACATCATGGGCACGGCGAATGTCGTCGAAGCTGCGTTGGATGCTGGCGTGAAAAAAGTGTTGATGGTCAGTACCGATAAAGCCGTCAGCCCTGCGAATCTTTATGGAGCCACAAAACTTGCGGCCGAGAAATTAACGATTCAGAGTAATGCCTATGCCGGGGGCTCGGCAACCAGATTCTCGTGCGTCCGATACGGGAACGTCGTTGGTTCGCGCGGCTCCATTGTGCCGTTATTCCTCAAGCAGCGCGCAGGCGGCCGCATCACCGTCACCGATGACCGCATGACCCGTTTCTGGCTTTCCCTTGAACAGGGTGTGCGCTTCGTCATCACCTGCATTGAGCAGATGGAAGGCGGCGAAGTTTTTATCCCCAAGATACCCAGCACGAAAGTTGTGGACCTTGCAAAAGCCATTGCCCCGAACGCTCAGATCGAGATCATCGGCATTCGCCCTGGCGAGAAATTGCATGAGATGCTTATTTCTGAAGATGAAGCACGACACACCATTGAACTTGATTCGATGTACGTTGTGCAGCCTGCCGAAGCCACCTGGTTTGGTTATTCGTGGATGGATAAAGGCAAGGAACTCAAGGAAGGCACCCATTATTCCAGCGACAATAATACAGAATGGCTCGATGTTGAAGGCATTAAAAAATATATCGCGCCTTTCGAAGAACTCTTTGCGCAAGGCAAACTCGAAGGATAATCAATGCCGCGAATTCTCGTTACGGGCGTCAGTGGTTTGCTGGGCATAAACTTCTCACAGGAGATGATGGGCAGGCATGAGATCATTGGCATGGATCGCGGCAAGCTGGTCAATGCACCGTTTAAAGTTTTGAAACAGGACATGCTCGCCTATGACTCTGTGGACTCCATCCTCGACTCGGTGCAGCCCGAATGGCTGGTAAACTGCGCGGCTCTTGCGGACCTCGATGCCTGCGAGGACAACCCAGATATTGCCAAACGCCTGAACACAGATATGCCCCGTCACCTCGCACGGGCATGCAAAACGAGGAATATTCCCTTCGTTCACATCTCCACAGATGCTGTCTTCGACGGCGAAAAAGACGGTTTTTACACCGAAGAGGATAAACCCAATCCGCAGAGTGTATATTCCAAAACGAAATTTGAAGGGGAATGGGCTGTTCTCACGGAAGACCCAAAGGCGCTTGTGGCGCGAGTTAATTTTTATGGATGGAGCCTGGGAGGCAGGCGCAGCCTTGCAGAATTCTTCCACCATAACCTGACCAACAACAAAAGTATGAGCGGTTTTACGGATGTGGTCTTTTGCCCCATGTTGGTGAACGACACCGCCCGTACCTTGGTGAAAATGCTTCAGCGTGGTTTGAACGGTTTGTATCATCTTGTGGGACCGCAAGCCATGAGCAAATATCAATTTGGCGTGGAGATCGCTCGTAAGTTCAGCCTGCACGAGAACGAGATTTCTCCGAAATCCATCTTGTCTTCAGGCCTCATTGCCAAACGTTCCCACAACTTATGGCTTTCCACCCACAAGCTATCCACAGATTTGGGTGAAGATTTGCCCGACTTTTCCACAGGTTTGAACGAGTTTTTCGCACAGTTCCAGCAGGGTTACCCACAGAAAATCCGTAGTTATCAACAAAATTAACCCCAGATTCACCACTAAAGCCCTAAAGTTATCCACAATAGACGCCTCTTTACCCACAGATTATGCATGAAAAAAAGTAGTTTTCCACAATATTTGGGTATTTTCTGGGTAAAACAGGCAGCTTTTGAAAAAGTTATCCACAGCTTGACCCTATTTATCCACAGTATATAGAGTGCTGTCCACAGAATTAGCTTCATTACCAACAGGTTTAACCCATCTTTTCCCACACCTTCGGAGGAACAATGGAAATCAAGTTCGGAAACCGCACGATTGGCTTAAATCACCCCACCTATTTCATCGCGGACATTGCTGCTAATCATGACGGCGACATGGAACGCGCCAAGAATCTCATCCGCCTCGCCAAAGAAGCAGGTGCAAATGCGGCCAAGTTCCAGAATTTTGACGCGCCGAAGATCGTCTCAGATTATGGTTTCAAGGCCATGAGCGGCGGACAGGTGTCACATCAAGCCTCATGGAAGAAATCGGTCTTTGAAGTATATAAAGGCGCGTCGATTCCGTTTGAATGGTCAACCATTTTGAAAGAGGAATGTGACAAGGTAGGCATTGATTATTTCTCCTCTCCCTATGATTTTGAAGCCATTGATTTCCTTGACCAATTTGTGGAAGTGTACAAGGCGGGTTCAGGTGAAATTGACTGGATCGAGGCCCTCGAACGCATGGCTGGCAAAGGCAAGCCGTTCTTTATTGCCACAGGCGCATCCAATATCGGAGAAGTACAGAAGGCAGTTCATGCTATTTTGAAGATCAACAAACAATTGGTCTTGATGCAGTGCAATACCAATTACACAGCCAGCCCAAATAACTACGACCACTTGCATTTGAATGTGCTGAAAACATTTGGCACGATGTTCCCCGATGTGATTTTGGGATTGTCTGACCACACTCATTCGGTTGCACCTGTCCTCGGTGCGGTGACATTGGGTGCGCGCGTGATTGAGCGTCACTTTACGGATAGCAATGACCGCGAAGGTCCCGACCACAAGTTTGCGATGAACCCCGAAAATTGGGCAAAGATGGTCGAAGAGACTCGTTTGCTCGAACGCTCGTTGGGCAGCTCGGATAAATTTATCGCCGACAACGAGCAGGAGACCCAGATCGTGCAGCGGCGCTGTCTACGGGCGGCGCGTGAGATCAAGGCGGGTGAGACATTTACCCGTGGCATGATCGATGTGCTACGCCCTGCCACTGTTGGCGCGATCAAGCCTGATCAAATTCAAAATGTTATCGGCACAAAGGCATTGACGGATATGCCTCTCGGCAAGGAATTGCGTTGGACGGATTTAGGCGCCTAAGACGATATTCGGGAATCGATACTCGATATTCGGAAAACTAATTTCGAATATCGAGTATCGAATATCAACATGCGAATTCTTTATTTCTCCCTCGGTTATTCCACACACGATTATCGTTTTCTCAAAGCCATTTCAGATGGCGGGCATGAGGTGTTCTTTGTTCAACTGGAAGGCAATCAACGGCAGGTGGAGAGCCGCACCATGCCTGAGCATGTGAATCAAGTCATTTGGAAGGGCGGGCGCGAACCGTTTCACTGGAATAATCTTCTTAAACTGACCTTCGACTTTCGACGTTTGACAAAAGAAATTGAACCTGACCTCATTCACGCTGGTCCCCTTCAAACCTGTGCGTTCATTGCAGTGCTGAGCGGGTTTCGTCCCATCCTCACCATGTCTTGGGGATTTGATCTGATGGATGATGTCCATCGCAACAAATGGTGGGAGTTTGCGACTCGATATACTTTGAAGCGTTCCACATTTTTTACAAGCGATGCCAATGTTACAAAAGATAAAGCTGTGGCATATGGGATGAACCCCGAGAAGACGGTAGTTTTTCCGTGGGGCGTTGACCTTGGGCATTTTTCTCCGACAATGGACTATCGACCATCGACCACGGTCAATCGTCCATTGTCTGCATTCACGTTATTTTGCAACCGCTCCTGGGAAACCCGTTATGGCGTGGATGTGCTGGTTCGGGCATTTGTCAAAGCGGCGCAGCAAAATGAAAACATGGATTTGATCCTGCTCAATGGCGGTTCGCAAGGCGGAAAACTTCGTCAGATATTGCAAAGCGGCGGCGTATTGGACCGTGTCACCTTCGGCGGACAGATCTCACAAACAGACCTGCCGCACTGGTATCATATGGCGGATCTGTATATTTCGCCTTCGCACGTGGACGGTTCGTCCGTCTCGTTGATGGAGGCGTTGGCTTGCGGTTTGCCTTGTCTGGTTTCGGATATTCCTGCCAACAAGGAATGGGTCGTGGAAAATGAAAACGGCTGGCTGTTCCGCGATGGGGATGCGGATCACCTTGCGGAGAAGATTCTGGCGGCGATGAATCAGCGTGAGAAACTGCCTGAGATCGGCCGAGCAAGCCGAAGGTCCGCAGAGATGCGCGCGGATTGGAAAAAGAATGCCGACGCGTTGATGAATGTCTATCGAAATTTAAAATAAATCGTCATTGCGAGGAGGGTGCTCTTCCCGATGAAGCAATCTCAGTCAAAGTTTGAGATTGCTTCATCGGACTGAAGTCCTCCTCGCAATGACGGGAAGAGGAAACGATGCTCAATAAAAAAGAATTGCTGAATGGCTTCGCACAACTCAACCTCAAAAAAGGTGAGACGATCATTGTGCATACTTCGTATAAATCGCTTGGCGGGGTGGAGGGCGGCGCGGAGACGGTAATCGATGTGATGCGCGAATTGGTTGGTAAGGAAGGCACGGTGATGTTCCCTGCATTCAATTTCCAATCGTGGACGGAGACGCATTACTGGGATGTGCTGGAGACGCCTTCAAAGATGGGCATGATCACGGAGCTTGCGCGCCTCAGGCCTGACGCGTTGCGGACTCCACATCCGATCTACAGTTTCTCCGTTTGGGGAGCGCGCGCGGAAGAATTTTCCAAAGCGGAAGATGTGGAAGCGTACGGGCCGAACTCGGCGTTTGCGTTATTCCATAAAATTAATGGGACTATTGTGAGCATTGGGCTGGATTTCAACAGCACGTTTTCGCTCCATCATTATATTGAGTACAACGTGGGCTGCAATTATCGCCGCGTGAAGGAATTCTCTGGCATGTATGTTGGCTATGACCGTGTGCCGAGAATCAAGACCCATTCGATGTTTGTTCGCAATAACGAGCGTGTGAAGACGTACATTGTGCCTGGTATGAACGATCTGCTTCATGCGGGGGTCATCAAGGAAGTGCAGGTGGGCGCGGCGAAGATCCATTTTGCCACGGCGAATGATTTTTACGATAACATGGCTGTGATCGTGCGCGAGCATCCTGAGAAATTGCATTATATTGAAGAGCCTAAGTATTAATTTTCTTCGTCATTGCGAGGGCGATGTTCTTCCGCCCGAAGCAATCTCCCTCATATTGTTGGGGATTGCTTCGGGCACACCTGCCCTGGCGGGCGGTGCCAGGGAAGAGCGCCCTCGCAATGACGGGAGACGGTAATGAAACCCTACACCTCCCTTAAATCCATCCTCGCTGAATTCTTTCCGCTGCACCGAACCCTTGTCTCTGATGACCATGACAAGACCCTGGAGATCGTCGGTTCGTACATGCCTGATTCGTCCAATTACACCATTGAGACATACGCGCCACTCACCAAAGTGTGGACGTGGCAAGTGCCTGAGCGGTACGTTGTCCATGAAGCGTATTTGGAGGTTGAGGGCGGTGAGCGTGTGGTGGATTTCAAGAATAATCCACTGCACATTGTTTCATACTCACTGCCAGTTGATAAAGTTTTGAGCTTTGAAGAACTCCAGCCGCATTTGTATTTCAACGAGAAATTACCTCACACCATTCCGTGGGTTTTCAAATACTACGAACGTGACTGGGGATTCTGCTTGCCGAAGAATCTTTTCGATAAACTCCCAAAGGGGCGGGATAAAAAGTATCGTGCGGTCATCAAATCTGAATTCGTCACCGACCCGAAGCAGGGATTCAAAGTCGCCACGGCGGTTGTCCACCCTGAAGGCGGGCCAAACCCCGAAGCAGGCGAGTTCATTGTGCAGGCGCATACCTGTCATCCTATGCAGGCAAATGACGATGGCGCGGGTGTGGTCAGCACAATCGAACTTGCGCGACGACTTGCGGAGAATCCGCTGCCTGCGGGGTCGATGAGTGTCCGCTTTTGGTTCGGGCCAGAGACCATCGGCACCATTGCATGGCTGGCGCATAACGAGAATTTAATTCCAAACATGCGTGGCGGAATTTTTATGGAGATGACGGGCAATCAGAATAAAATTGCATGGCATCATACAAGACAGCATAATCATCTGTTAGACCGAATTACCAAGTACCAATTACGAAATATTGAACATGATGAACGTGACTTTGCTGCCGCTCCTGCCAATGACGAACGTGTCATCAATGGGCCTGGTGTCAATGTGCCGTGCATCTCCATTAACCGTTGGCCGTACGATGAATATCACACTACTGATGACAATCTCGACATCATGCACGAGGATATGCTTATCGGCGCGGCGCAAACAGCCGAGGATATTATCCGCATCTATGCCAGCAATTACATTCCCAGGCGCACCTTCCGCGGCCCCGTTTTTCTCAGCGGCCACGGTCTGTGGGTGGACTGGCGCGATAACTGGGCGCTCAATCGCGCCATCGAAAAGATCATGATGAAATTTGAAGGCGAGCATTCGGTCTTTGAGATCGCTGAGCAGGTGGGTCTTGATTATTGGATGGTGCGTGAGTATGTTGAAAAATTCCGCGCAAAGGGATTTGTGACTCCCTTGCCGATTCCATCCGAGGCACAGACAGCGTAGTAACGACTTAAGTCGTTACTACATTAAACCTATGAAACCAAAAGTTGTAGCCATCATTCAAGGACGCATGTCCTCCTCTCGACTGCCGGGAAAAATCCTAGCAGACATCGCAGGTCAGCCGATGTTGACTCGAGTCTACGTCCGCACCTCGCGGGCGACGACTCTAGACGAAGTCATCTTCGCCACGACGACAGACGCCTCAGACGACCCCGTAGCAGAGTACTGTGACTTTAGCGGCATTCCCCACACCCGCGGCAGTTTGTTCGATGTGCTTGACCGTTATTATCAAGCTGCGAAAGACGCCAAAGCGGACGTGGTTGTCCGCATCACAGCGGATTGCCCCGTGATCGACCCTGAATTGATCGATAACGTTGTCAATACATTGCTCGAAGATGAATATGATTTCGTCTGCAACCGTCTTCCCCCGCCGTGGACTCGTACCTATCCCATCGGATTGGATGTGGAAGCCTGCACTTTCAAAGTCTTGAAAAAAGCGTGGAAAGAAGCCAAAGAGCCGCAACACCGCGAACATGCCATGCCTTATTTCTATGAAGGAGTGCAGCTTTCAGCGGTCAGCCGTCAACTTTCAGAAGGGACTTCTCCGCGTGGCTTCCGAGTGGCATTGCTCCATCACACCACTGACTTCGGCGATTACCGATGGACAGTGGATACTCCCGAAGATTTGGAATTTATGCGAGAGGTGTATTCCCGCTTCGATGGACGTGATGATTTCACCTGGAAAGAAGTTCTGGATTTGGTTCACGATAACCCAGACCTTCCAAAAATAAATGAAGGCGTTCAACACAAAACGCTCAAAGATATCGACGAACGTGCAACCAAAAAATAATTACCAATTATTATTTACCAATTACCAATGCCCTTAATCACTCTTTTCTCTGCCCCCAAACCTTTTACCAATCCGCACATTGCGATGATCCAGCGTAACGCCATTAAGTCGTGGACTTTGCTTCCAGATGTCGAAGTTATTTTGCTTGGCGAAGAGACAGGTCTTGCCGAAGCTGCCAAAGAACTTGGTGTGAAGCATATTCCCTCAGTCGCGCGCAATGACAGCGGCACGCCGTTGATCTCGTCCATGTTTCAGTTGGCGCGTGAAAACTCGAACAGCGACTTGCTTTGCATCATCAATGCGGACATGGTCCTCATGCCTGATTTTGTGGAAGCGGCGAAACAAGCTGCGAACTTGAAAGATAAATTTGTTCTGCTCAGCCAACGCTGGGATTTGGATGTGACTACGCCGCTCGATTTTTCGGGAGACTGGAACCGTGGTCTGCGGTCAATGGTCAATGGTCAGGGTCAGCTTCACCGTCCCGCTGGAAGCGATTTTTTCCTTTTCCCAAAATCCTGCTATCAAGACATCCCCGCTTTCATCATCGGCCGCGCAGGTTGGGACAATTGGATGATCTATAAGGCGCGCAAGGAAGACTGGCCTGTGATCGATTGCACACCGTCGTTGATGATCGTGCATCAGAACCATGATTACAGTCACCTGCCCGGCGGAAAGTCGCATTACGAGCATCCCGACACGAATGAGAATATCCGTCTCGCGGGCGGACAGGCGAACATCCGCTACACGATTTTGGACGCGACGCACCGACTTATGGGTGGTACACTTGCCCGCCCGAAGATGTCTTATCCGCGGTTCATGCGTGGCGTGGAGTTGTTCCTGCGCGCGATCTTTTTCTTCCTGCCTGAGAAGTCGATCGAGAATATTGCAAGACCGAAGAGATGGAAGAAGCGGATAAAGAAGAAATTCGGGAATCGATAATCGGGAATCGTTCACAACTCCAAATGTACAAATTCTGATTCCCTACACAACCTGAAACCTGGAACCTGACACCCCATGAGAAAAGGCCAAAACCCCGCCAAGTTCGTCAAAGACGTTGCCCGCCCCGAACGGGTGACCGTTGCGTTGTTAAATTACATCCCGTTCTTGAGCGGCTTCTATGCTGAGACGTTGGACGTGCTGAAGGTCTCGCTCGAGTCCATGCGCAAGGATGCAGGTCTGCCGTTTGACCTGATGGTCTTCGACAACGGCTCTTGCCCCGAGGTGCGTGAGTATCTTTTGAAAGAAAAAGAAGAGGGGCGTATTCAATATTTGATTCTCTCTGAGAAGAACATGGGCAAGGGCGGCGCGTGGAATGTGATGCTGGCTGGCGCGCCGGGTGAGATCATCGCCTACACCGATGCGGACGTGTTGTTCTCCCCGAACTGGCTTTCGCGTTCTGTGGAGCTTCTCGAAACCTTCCCGAATGTGGGCATGGTGACGGCTCGTCCGTACCGCACATTGCCTGAGTTGTACTCGTCCACGCTGGATTGGGCAAAGAAGAACGCGACATTGGATGAAGGTCAATTCATTCCGTGGGAAACTTTCCTTGAATTCAATCTCTCACTTGGGCAGACCGAAGAAGAGAATGTAAAAGTCTATGCTGAGACCAGTGATTGGCGCATCCAATACAAGGGTGTGACCGCGCTTGCGGGCGCGAGTCACTGGCAGTTCACGGCGTATAAATCTACGCTTCAGCAGTTCCTGCCCTTTGACATGGACAAGCCGATGGGACAAGTCCGCCAGTTGGACAAGCGCATGAACGACGCGGGTTTGCTGCGCCTGATGCTCCCTGATCCGTTGGCGATGAATATGTCTAATACGCTGGGGTATTTGAGGGGGGAACTAAAGAAAGTAGAGGGAAGAAAGAAGGTGGGGGGATGGAAAAGAGTCTTGGAATTGCCGCCGATCAAGAAGATGCTGCTGGCGATTTATAACAAGATTTTCAGTTGGTATTATTCGTAGAAATATCTGGTGGTTGAGTAGGGCGGATGCTCTTCCCGCCCGTATCGAAACCACCAGTGGTAGGTAAACTTAACATGCAAAGATGTGGTTTCGATACGCCCTTCGCAAAGAACGCTCAGGGCTACTCAACCACCGTCAATGATTGTAAGTATGGTGGTTTCGACTGCTTGCGTTCAACCACTGTTTGGGACAGAGAGTTTTTATGGCATGGATGTATATTCTTGAATGTTGTGACAACTCATATTACGTTGGTTCAACCAAAGACCTGAAAAGACGTATGTCTCAGCATCAGGCGGGAATTGGCTCAAACTACACGTCCAAACGGCTGCCTGTCAAATTGGTTTATTGCGAAAAATATGACCGTGTGGACGAAGCTTTTTATCGCGAGAAACAAGTACAAGGGTGGAGCAGACGAAAACGTGAAGCCTTGATTAATGGAACACCTGAATTGTTACCTGCACTTGCAAAGAAAGTCTTCGATAGAAGTAAAATTGATGAAGTAATTTTGGTGGATGGCAATCCCGGTGGTTGAGTAGACGGCGATGTTCTTTTGCCGTCGTATCGAAACCACCCGTGTATAACAAGATTTTCAGTTGGTATTATTCGTAATAAAAAAATCCGTTCCATGGAACGGATTTTTTTTATTGTTGTCATCCCGTTTACTTCATCCTCAACCAGGCTTTGGCTTCTTCCATATCATGGAATAACTTCGCATCGTAGTTGCGGTTTTGCATGACGGTTTCGTAAAACTCGAGATCTTTCTCGTTATTTGATGTGACAATGGCCCGTCGGACGGAGTAAATACTGACATTCTCTGCCTCCGAGATTTCCTTCAACGTGTTTGGCATAAGGTACATGTCGGTAACCGATATGTTCAACTCCCCTTCGCGCAGGTCGGTGAGGATGCGAAAACAGTTCCTCGCTTTTACCATGCGGGTGATGATCTGGCCAAACTCATATAGTTCAGCCAGGTATGCTTTTCCTGTGATCTTTGCGATGATCATATTTTCTACTGAGTCATATGCAACGGAGTAGGCCATGTTGCCTCACAGATGGGTGGTAGGTTGGATATGATTATTGTATATCAATTACAGGGAAAATCAAATCACCCCTCAGTCATTTCCTTCACGATCTTCATCGTTTCCATAGACACGGCACACACGCGCCCCAATAGCTCGATGACCTGTTCCCTGTATTCGGCGAAGGTATAGGTGTTGAACTTCTCTGCAATAGTGGGGTCTTTGGGTTTCTTCTCTTTGTAGCGTTCGAGAATCCATTCCAATGCTGAATACGTGCCGAGACGGTATTCCCACGCCTCGGCAGGGACGCCGCGCAGTGTGGTATGTGTGTCGATCTCGATCTCGCCTTTATCTTTGCGGGCCATGAGACGCACGGTAGGGGCGAGGTCTCCTCGCCCTGTTTGTGTCTTACCGCCATCGGACGCGGAAACCGCGTCCCTACGTTCAAACGGGTACGGCTCCACCGTTTCATAATTCAAATGCAATTCCATGAGACGTTTGCCCCAACCCGCCCATTTCCAGAAATCTTCGTAGAAAGGAATCCGCGGAAACTCGCGCTTCAAGTTGATCTCATACTTCGCCCGATACGCGGGATGATGAAGCACGGCATACACGTAATGGAAGATATCGAGCTTCGTTATTTGGGATTCGATATTCGATTTTCGAGTATTCGAATATCGCTTTTTGAACTGCCCCAACGCCCAATCGGTGATGTTCTCTACCCGCTCTAGACCTGACAGGTCTTCCGAAGACGACTCGCCCGACTCAGGCGCGGATGAAGACCTGTCAGGTCTGGGAATGTAACGGTAGAGCGGGAAACAAATAGAACCGCCAGCAGGTAACAAATCTGGAATAGCGTCTACCGCCAATGCAAATTGCGGTCTATCTGCGCCAGTCTTCCACCAAATTGCTAAATTTTCGGACTTTGAATTTGGGAAGATATTGGGTAATTGATAAGCTCTGCCAATTACCCGTTTGTCAAAATATAAATTTGACTTTACATAAGGGCGATAAAGGGCACTGACAATATTCTTCTTATCAAACCGAATCTCAATACCTCGTTCCAAATAACTTTCTAAATCTGGACTCCATTTGATTTGAAGTTTGTCGGGATTCTTTTGATCTGCCAAAGTCTTCTGATAAACATCTGCAAAGAATTTCATTTTGTCCGCAAGTGCAGATTTGGAATAATCGTAAACCCATTCATCTCTTTGGGATTTCAAGCCATTAGAATACAAATCAAATATTGCTTTTTGTTCACCGACCAGTGGCGTCAAATCATCCCAGTCATTGTCAGTGATATTCAGCCAATTATGCTTGGTATCGGGTTTTATATGTTCAAACTTGATTTCAGAAAATTTACTTGAACGAAGAAAATCCAATTTCTCCGTCGCTAATTCAAATTCGTCACGCCTTGCGTAAAAAATCTGAGCAGGTGTTTTGCCTTTCTTGTCGGTTTTAACAAAGAAGGCAATTGCAACACCTGTTTGAATACCGAAAACATTATGCGTCTTGCCAGAAAGTTTTGTGTTGTTGCGAATGTTGCCGCCCAAATCCATAATATAAATATGGCTAAACTCGTTTGCTACTATTTTGCGAAACCCATCGAAGGCACGTGAATCAAGATACGAACTGTTCGTAATAAAAGCAATAATTCCATTTTTATCAAGGCGGTCACTTGCCCAACGGTAAAAGCGCGTGTACATATCGTACACACCAATTTGATTTTGCGCCGTGCCCTGTTTGATGTACGTTTCTTTGACTCGATTATCAATATCAGGATATTGCCGATTGGCGTTTTGATTATTGAAGTTTTCCTGCCATGCACTATACGGCGGGTTGCCAATCACCAACATGATCGGCTTGCTGTTCTGCTTCACGATTCTTTCAGAGTTCGCATCCGTCAAGCCAAAGAAATTCAACTGCTTGCCCGTGTGTTCAAAGCCCGTATTATCGAGCGTATCCACAAAGCAGATGTTCTCGAACTCATTGAACTTGCCCGTCTTCTGCTTGTACGTATATTCGATATTCAAATTGGCGATGTAATACGGCAAGATCGAAACTTCATTGCAGTGCAGTTCATGGTCGTACTTGTGTTCCAATTGTGCGGGCGGCAGGTATTCGATCAACTCGGTGATGAACGTCCCTGTGCCCGTGGCGGGGTCTAAAATCTCCACGCCCTTATCGCCTAATGTCTTGCCGAAATGCTTGAACGTCAAATGATCCGCGCTCTCGATCATAAAGCGCACGATCTCATCGGGCGTGTACACAATTCCGAGTCTGTCCGCCGCCTTCGGGTTATACGCCTTGTAAAAACTTTCGTACAAAGCCTTCAAAAATTTCTGCTTCTCGTGATGGTCGCTGATCTGCGAAGCCCGCGCGTTGATCGTCTCATAATACGGCGCGATCTTGGCATGGATGTTGCGCTTCGTCTCGCCCTTGTAAAACGTCCCCGCCACCTCCGCCAGTTTGCGCGCGATCACATTCTCGCGATGGAATTCCGCTTCATCGAACACGCGCATGAAAATATCTTCTGTCAGCACATGCTGGATGATCATCTCGCGCACGTCCGCCATCTCGATCTTCGGGTTGATCGCCTTCTGTGCCAGCGCCAGAAACTCAGAGAGCGCCGCACTGAACTCACTGTTCACTGTCAACTGCTCACTAATCACTGCTCTCAGCACCTCTGCCAATCCGCCCACTTCCGCGCTGAACAACTCAATCGCCTTATGGAACTCGGAAACTTCCTTGGGTTCGTAGCTCACAAAACGGGTGATGAGCGCATCCAATGCGTTGGCGTCACTGAATGCCGCCCGCATGGCCTCCTCTCCGCTCTGGTAGAGAACCGCCGTCTGTGTATCTTCAAATAGAATATTGAAGCTCGGGTAGCCCTTGTTGAACTTGGCCTTTATCTCCGATTCAATATCGTCCTTCTCGTCCTTGCTTTCCCAAAATCCCCAATCCTGACGCAAGGCATCCTTCAACACGCCATCGGGACGAATGCGCGTGCCCTTCCGCGATTCCAATTCCACCTCGGCCACCAGTACCAGTCCCTTGGCGCGGGCGTACTGTTCCAGCAGGTCCTGGAACGGTTTGCGTAAAGATGACTCATTGCGCGAGCCGCCGTAGCGAATCACCTTGTCAATTTCTGTGTAGTATTTTTGAATGAGTTGAATGGACATGGGACAGCCCCTTTCCAATGGCTTAGTTTATTATAGCAAACGATAGACAGCCTGACGTGCTAAAATACTCCTCGAAACAGAATCAACCCAAAGCTCAGAAAGAGGCGAGTGGTATTTGACTACTCAACCATCCAACTACATGACCAAACGAATCTTCATCTCCGCCGACCACGGCATGGCCATCATCTACTTCCTGCAAAGCGACGTCGTCTCCACCCTGCTTGGCGCGGGCGTGGAAGTCGTCGTCCTCACCGATGACGACACCAAAGAAAAAATTTCGCAGCGCTTTGCAAAGCCAGGTCTCAGCTTTGAAGGCTTGCGCCTCAAACAAGCCAACGACTACGCCAAAAAAGTCAGTCCGCGCCTGCAATCCTTGCTCATCTACCTGCGCCGCGTGGGCGGCTCGCGCCGCATCAACACCGAAGCCATGGACAGCCACATCTGGGAAGTGTGGGGCGAGAACGGCTGGAAATTCCGTTTGGGCATTTGGATTCCCTCCGCGCTTGCGATTCTTCTCCTGCGGAACTTTTCCTTCGCCCGCAAACTTTTGGTGAAGCTGCAAAACCGCTTCACGCCTACCCCGGGCCTGTATACCGATCTATTTAAAAAATACCAACCTGATATGGTCATCGCCTCCACCCCTGGCTGGCGCATGGACCGTTATCTCCTGCGAGAATCTGCCCGCCGCGGCATCCCGAATATGACAGTCATCGTCGGCTGGGACAATTCATCCAGTTACAACGTCAGTGGCGCAGATGTGCAATGGGCAACCTGTTGGTCTGATCTGCAAAAAGAGGAACTCGTCAAAGGTTCGGATTGGAACCCCGAGCATGTGCATATCGGCGGCATCCCTTCGTATGACGGATACTTCCGCAAGCAATGGCTCATGCCGCGTGTCGAATATTTCAAACTGCACGGCCTCGACCCCAACCGCAAGTTAATTTCCTACGCCAGCAGCTTTGTCCACTTTGCGCCAAACTTCCCGAACATCGAAGCGCTGGCCAAACTGGTCTCGTCCGATGCGCTGGCAGAGCCTTCTCAATTGTTGATCCGTCTGCACCCGAGTCACTTTCAAGACAAGCCCAAGATCTTTGCCGATGAACGCGCGCAGGTCTTTGCCTTGGAAAAGAAATACCCCAACGTGCATGTTGTCCAACCCGTGGCGTTGGGCGGTTCGCTCGGCTACTACGGCGGCGAAGACATGGACGAGAAATCTTCGATGATGGCGTACTCCGATGTGCTGGTGACCGTCTATTCCACCATGCTGGTCGAGACAGCCGTTCACGATACGCCCATGATCGCCGCTACGATCGACGTCCCCGGCGGATGGAACAAGCCCAATAAATTCTCCCTCTCGCTGAAAGAGATCGGCGACTGGCCCACTCACAAACGCTTCCGTGAGGCGAAAGCAGGGCGCGTGGCACAGAACGAATCCGAACTGCGCGCCGCTTTGAACGCGTACTTGAAGAATCCCACACTGGACTATGCAGAACGCCGCAAATTCATCGAAGATGAGATCACCTTCACAGATGCGAGTGCAGGCAGGCGCACGGCCGAGTTCATTTTGAAAGTGCTGAAGGGCTGATTCCCTTTTCATCCCTGCCAAAGGACATCGGTTTATAATGAAAGAAATAAATCCCCCACTTGAAGGTACATAGTGTCTATGAAGGAACTTGGAGTTTGTGTTGTCACCCGCCAGTCTAAAGAAGAAGTGCTTGAGTGCCTGTCTTCCCTCTTTGAAAGTACGCAGGGCATGGACATACAGGTGGTGGCGGTGGATAATGACTCAAAAGACGGCACTCCTGATGAGATCAAAAGTAAATTCCCTGCCGTCAACCTGATCTTGAATAATGAGAACCTCGGCTTCTCCCGTGCGGTTAATCAGGGGTTGAAAACAATGGATGCGCGGTATTACCTCCTGATCAACCCGGATGCCATTGTCCAGGACCACGCGTTGCAAAAACTCATTCAGTTCATGGACGAGAATCCGCAGGCGGGGATCTGCATCCCCAAGGTCCTGAACCGTGATGGGACTCTGCAATATCAATGCCGCCGCGGCGAAGCCCGTCCCTGGGAGGTGTTCTCGTACTTTCTGGGCCTGGCGCGCCTTTTCCCGAACGACCAGCGCTTCACGGGATATTTGCTGAACCACCTTGATAACGACAAGATCAATGAGGTGAAAGCTGTCTCGGGTTCCTGTATGCTGATCCGCCGTGAAGTCGTGGAGCAGATCGGCTATCTGGATGAGCGTTACTTTGCCTATCAGGAAGATACCGATTATTGTTTTCATGCGCGCCAGGTGGGTTGGAAGGTGTATTACGTGCCAACGGCTCAAGTGATCCATTACGGGGGCAGGGGCGGGTCGGGCGTCAGTCCATACTTTGGTGTGTACCAATGGCACCGCTCTTATTATTTGTATTATCGCAAGAACCTAGCGAGGGATTATCCGTTTTGGTTCCATCCCTTTTATTATTTCGTCATGCTGGCCAAGATGCTGCTTAATCTTATGGTAGTATTGTTCAGCCGTGAAAAGATCGTAGGCACCCGCAAGCCCTCCTAACACACAAGAAAAATTTTTGGCCATGTCTTTTCGGGTGGGAGATCACACACTCTTGTACTACAAGATGGGTGGAGATTTTGAGAAGATCACAACTCCCGGGAAATTATCAAACCTGATCGAAAAGGCATTTCATAGAACGAAATCATGGGTTATCCAATCTCTCCTCTCGTTATAAGCCTGATCATAAGCATCATTCTGGGGTATCCCGCCACGCTTTTGGCAAAGAAACTCAACCTGATCGATGTCCCCGGTTCCGCCTCCCATAAAACCCATGCATATCCGACTCCCCTGGCCGGGGGAATTCTATTGGCGGTCACGCTCGCTATTATGATGCTTGTCTTTCGTCAATCCCTGCGGCGCGAGATCCTGGTGACCTTTGCCGGCGCGGCGGCGATTTTCTTATTTGGTGTTTGGGATGACTATAAAGGATTATCGGCAAAACCGAAGCTGGCCGGTCAGTTTCTCGCCGCCTTGATCTTGATCTCATTCGGGGTTCAGGTCCGTTTTATGACCGTGTTCTCCCTTGCCGGGCAGATATCTCCGCTGGTTGCCCAGGTGCTGAATATCCTGATTACCTTGTTTTGGGTCATTGGCATCACCAATGCCATGAATATGATAGACAGCATGGATGGGATCGTGGCGGGACTTGGGGTAATTGCCTTCGCCTGCTTTTTTGGCGCAACCACGTTGGCGGGTCAATCCGCGCTCGCGGTCTGGTCGGCGGTTCTGTTGGGGATTTGCGCAGGGTTATATTTTTGGAACAAGATCGCAGGCAAATTCTTCCTCGGCGATTCGGGCGCGCAGACTCTGGGCTTTCTGCTGGCCTCTTTTGGCATCATGTATAATCCCCTTAATCGCAGCCCTGAGTCTTCGTGGATCGTGCCCATCATGCTATTGGGCATCCCGATCTTTGACACCACGCTGGTGGTATTTTCCCGACTCAGGAGAAAACAGGCAGTGGGCAGCGGCAGGCGTGACCATACTTATCACCGCTTGATCGCCTTGGGCTTTTCGCCAAGGTTCTCCGTGCTGATCACTCACATGGTCTCTTTTTTTGTCAGCTGCCTCGCGTTCTTGACCCTTTATCTTCCCCCGCTTATTGCCATGTTATTTTTTGTCCTGACGATATTTGGCGGGGTTGCCGCCCTGTTATGGCTGGAACGCAAACCAACATTGGATGATCCGATTCAAGGAAAAAATGGTGCATAAAGTTACCGCGATCATTAACCGTTTGAGACAGCCGCATGTGCTGCCGATAGCCTACGCGGCTTTCCTGTCACTTGGGGCGCTGATTACCCTTTTGTCCATTCTTCAATCAAAATCCGAGTCTCAGAATGCCTTCCTGCTTGGATATTCATTGGAGATGATCCTGCTTGGCTCTGCAATTCTTGCCCTGTTGCTGTTGTTCCTCGCGTTGACGTGGCAGCTCATCCGTCACCCGGAGTGGACACGTCGATCCTGGGAAATTGCTTTTAAAAACGCAAAGGTGAACGCAGCGCTTCTGTGGGTAGCTCTCACTGTATTTTTAATTTGTTGGATCATTTTGTTCACGCCTTTATATCGCCTTGGGGCCATGGCGGGATATGTCACCAAGTTGAGGTCTGTCATTGTATGGCTGGCAGGTGTCGGCGCGGTTACGATGCTTCTCGTCATCCTTGAGCGTGGAAAAGAATCGCTCCGTTCGATCATCTTCAGCAATAAGCAGGTGGTTTGGGCAGGCATTATTGTTTTATCTCTGTTTATTCTGGCTGGCGGGTTCGTTGCGTTTACGGGCTTTGGCGTTAAGAATCCACAAGACTATTGGTACGCTTCTGGAGCACCGGTATTGGGGTTGCAGGTGCTTTTCGCCCTTGTCTCGGGTGCGCTTGTCATATGGTTGGAGCCTAGATGGCTCGCAAGATCACCGCGCAGTATGGATGTGTTGGTCTGTATTGGGCTGTGGTTGGTCACTGCATGGCTGTGGGCAGGTGAGCCCATCCGCTCGAATTTTTTCATGCCCGATACCCTGGATAATGTGATGTACCCCTATTCAGACAGCGCTACGTTTGATATAGGCAGTCAGTTTGCGTTGATCGGGCAGGGCATTTTCAACGGGCAGTATTTTGACCGCGCGTTATACATTGCCTTATTAACCTTTTTGCACATGCTGTTTGGGCAGAACACAGATCAGATGATGACCCTTCAGGCCATTCTGTTTGCCGTCTTTCCGGTGATCATTTACCTTCTGGGCAGAGAGTTGCACAGCCGCGCGCTGGGTGTGTCTGCTGCTGTACTATTCCTCTTGCGCGGGATCAACTCCCTGATCGCAGCCAAATGGATCGATCTTGCCAGCCCCAAAATGATTCTGACAGATTTTGCCGCGGCGATCGGCATGGCGCTGTTTACGCTGTTGGCAATCAAGTGGATCAAAGAACCGTCCAAAAAACATCTTGCCGTGTGGACGGGAGGCGCGCTTGGTCTCACGATCATGCTTCGCACCAATGTGCTGCTGCTATTCCCGGTCTTGATCTTTTACGCCTTTATCAGCATGCGCCCGCGCTGGAACTATGCTGCGGTCGGTTCCGTGTTGCTGATCTTTGGGATGCTCGCTGCCACCACTCCCTGGGATTTGCGGAATCGTCCGAATGGCACGCCCATGTTTTACGTGTACTATTTCCGTATTCAGCAGGTCCTGCGTGCCCGTTATGGCGTGCAGGGGAGCAGTGTGGACCCTGCGCCTTCTGCAGCCCATGCTCTGAGTGTGGCAAGAGATACCTCGCGGCAGCGCGTCGCAGATGCGTTGGATACGCCCGGTTGTGATTCAGGATTATGCAGGATCGCGAATCATTTTTTCCATAACTTCACGACCTCGATCCTTTTCCTTCCCACATCTCTCACATTAGATGACCTGTGGAATACGATAAAGCTAAGCACGCCTTACTGGAAGAATAGCTGGCAGGGAGAAGGCCTTGGCCTGTATGCGGGCGTTTTTATTCTTCTCAACATTGCCCTCATTTCTTTGGGGTTTGGTGCAATGTGGGAACGCAATAAAATTGCAGCCTTGATCCCCGCGACGTTTTTCGTGGTTTATCTTTTTTCGAATGCACTAGCCTTCACCTCCGGCGGACGATATATCGTCCCTGTGGATTGGATCATCTGCATTTATTACCATGCGGGGCTCTTGCAGTTATTGCTTTGGGGGCTCCGTTTGGCAGGGGGCGTCTACTCGCTTGAATCGTTGCCGATCAGCGCTGAACCGAATCATCAAACGCCGATGCGCTATTATGGGATCGCTTCCGCTTTTGTATTGATCTTTATGATCGGTTCGTTGATCCCTCTTGCTGAAAAACCGTTTGAGAGACGATACCCAACCCGCACTGTGGATGAGACGCTTGCCATGCTGGAGCAAAAAGGCATGTTCGAGCAAACCAGTTTTGACAGGCAGGATATTGCTGCGTTCCTGTCCGACCCGCAGGCAGATATTCTTGTCGGCAGGCTGCTTTATCCTCGATATTACCCCGCAGGCTTGGGCGAGATGGACCGTCATTATCCTTATCGTCCGCTTGCGTTTTCGCGCCATGTGTTTATTGTCATCGGCCCCTTTGGTACGGGCAGGCAAAACGTAATCATTGAAGGCGATAAATCTGATTTTATTACCCACGCTGCGGATGTGGTCGTGGTAGGCTGCAAAAACGAACTAAACCTGGACGGGCTGGTTGTCTTTGAATTATCCGACCCCAGCCATGTTTATGTGCGCTCGCCCGAGCCCGAGTGGAAGTGTCCCCTGCCTTTGCCCCCGGTCCCATAATTTACATTTGATATGTACCCTGAAATCGAATTAATGTAACAAATGTTATATTCATAATTCGGAATATGTTGGTATACTATATTCAGAATTATGAATATGAAAAAACAACCCATCCCCAAAATTTCCGAACAAATTGCCGCGCCGCTGACCGCCATTGCCGCGCCCCAACGCATTGCCATCCTCCTTGCCATCGGCACAGGCGAGGCCTGCGTCTGTCATCTTGAAACAGCGCTTGGCTGGCGGCAGGCATACATCTCACAGCATTTGATGGCACTTCGCAAAGCGGATATTTTGCAGGACAGGCGCGAAGGCCGCTATGTTTTCTATCGACTCAAAGACGCCTCTCTTCTGGACCTGGTCACTGTCTCCGCCCGCCTGAGCGGACTCTCCGCTGAATCAGTTTCCGCACTCATCAACACCCAGTTCCATCCGTCTTGTGAATGTCCGCAATGCGTACCTGTGCTTATCCCGGCATCGAGTCTATAACCTATGACAACGCTCACTCCCACCCCACTCCCTCATACGAATAAATATTTATTCCCCATACTGGCCATCGCCGTGTTGACGTGGCTCATTGCTTACAATGTTATTCAACCCCTTGCGGACTGGATATCCTACTCTGCACTTGGCCTTACGCGGGATTCACGTTTTGGCGAATCGCTGGCCTTCTTTCTTTATGATGTGCCGAAGATATTGCTCCTGCTTTCGGGCATGGTCTTTGCCATCTCCATCATCCGCACTTTTTTCAGCCCCGAGAAGACTCGCGCCTTACTTGGCGGAAAACGTGAAGGCGTGGGAAATGTCTTCGCGGCCTTGCTTGGCATTGTTACACCGTTTTGCTCCTGCTCCGCCGTGCCACTCTTTATCGGCTTTGTGGAATCAGGAATTCCGCTCGGTGTGACATTTTCTTTCCTAATTGCTGCACCAACCATTAATGAAGTGGCTGTTATCATGTTGTTTGGATTGTTTGGCTGGAAGGTGGCAGCTCTTTACATCACATCTGGTCTGGTCATTGCCATTCTGGCTGGCATGGTGATTGGCAGATTAAAGATGGAACGCTACGTGGAGGATTTTGTCTGGCAGATCAAAAGCGAGATAGGGCAGGCGTTGGATGAAAAGTTGACCTGGAATGACCGCGTTCAACGAGCATGGGACTCTGTCAAAGAGATCGTTGGCAAGGTCTGGCTGTATGTTGTCGTTGGCATCGCTGTCGGGGCAGGGATTCATGGCTATGTGCCTGAGAGTGCCCTGGTAGGGATCATGGGTAAGGAAGCTTGGTGGTCTGTGCCTGCGGCAGTTTTGCTTGGCATCCCGCTTTATTCCAATGCGGCGGGCATCATCCCCATTGTGAGCGCGTTGATGGAAAAGGGCGCGTCCCTTGGAACCGTACTGGCGTTCATGATGGCTGTCGTCGGGCTAAGCCTGCCGGAGACGATCATCTTGCGCCGTGTGCTCAAACCGCCTTTGATCGCTGTGTTCATTGGCGTTATCGCCGTGGCGATCATTTTTACGGGTTATCTTTTCAATATTATTTTGTAACAGGAGAAAATATGTTAACTATCAAAGTCCTTGGCTCAGGTTGTGCCAATTGCAAACGCGTGGAGCAGGTCGTACACAAAGTTGTGGATGAGATGACCTTGCAAGCCGAGATCATCAAAGTGACGGAATACCCCGAGATCATGAAATACAACGTCATGTCTACGCCTGGGTTGGTGATCAATGAAAAGATCGTTTCTACAGGAAGAATCCCGACACCTGCCGAAGTGACCGCATGGCTGACCAACGCTCTTGAGACGGCGTAATCGTTAACAAGATAATAACTTTTGTATTTCCCATTCGTGGTAAAAATTTCAAAACTGCGAATTGAGGAGTCTGATTGATGAAAAAAGTTTTGTTTTTATGCACAGGGAATTCCTGCCGCTCGCAAATGGCGGAAGCTATCGTCAATGCGCGGATGGGGGAGATCTGGCAGGCCGTCAGTGCAGGGACAAAGCCTGCGGGCTACATCCATGAAAAGGCGCTGGCTGCGCTGTCAGAGATCGGGATTCAGCACACGGGTAGGTCGAAGCGCGCAGACGAATTTCAAGGCGTGGACTTTGACCTCGTCGTAACGGTTTGTGATTCGGCGGCTGAAGAATGTCCCATTTGGCTTGGGAGAGGAAAACGCGTTCACCATAGTTTCACCGACCCTGCTTTGACAAATGACATGAATGCTTTTCGCGCAGTGCGCGATGAAATTGAAAAAGAAATGATCGCTTTGCTCAAGATGTATTCTTAGACGCCTCGTACAGCAACATTCATGATGCCTCATGGCGCAGGATAAATCTTGTGCTGCTGCGTAACATCAGTTCTTAATATGGAGGTTCTTGTGACTCAGGAAAAAAGCACGACGAAAAAACTTTCCACCCTTGATCGCTACCTGACCTTGTGGATATTCCTTGCAATGGCAATTGGCGTGGGGATCGGCTATGTGATGCCCGCAACCGTGGCTGTTTTCAATAAGGCTGTTTCGGTTGGGACGACCAATATTCCGATCGCGATAGGACTGATCCTGATGATGTATCCGCCGCTGGCGAAAGTCCGCTACGATGAATTGGGCGATGTGTTCCGCAACTGGAAGATCCTTGGACTTGCCTTTGTTCAAAATTGGATCATCGCACCAACGCTGATGTTCGCGCTGGCGGTCATTTTTATGCGCGGCTATCCCGAGTATATGATCGGTTTGATCCTGATCGGCATTGCGCCTTGCATTGCGATGGTGCTTGTGTGGAATGAGCTTGCCAGAGGCGATAACGAATACGCGGCGGGGCTGGTTGCATTCAACAGCGTGTTTCAGGTGTTGTTCTACAGCGTGTATGCCTATGTGTTCATTACCGTTCTACCAACCTGGTTCGGCCTGGAAGGCAGCGTTGTGGATATCACGATCAGCCAGATCGCCAGGAGCGTGTTCCTTTATCTTGGTGTGCCATTCATTGCGGGCTTCCTGACACGCTTCTTCCTTGTCCGTGCGAAGGGTAAGGAGTGGTATCACAAGGTCTTTGTGCCAAAGATCAGCCCGATGACTTTGATCGCTTTGCTGTTCACCATCATCGTGATGTTCAGTTTGAAAGGTGAATTGATCATTCAACTGCCGCTTGATGTGGTGCGTATTGCCATTCCACTGCTGGTCTATTTCGTGGTGATGTTCTTGCTTAGCTTTACCTTTGGCAAACTCATTGGCGCGGATTATTCCAGGGTGACCACGTTATCCTTCACGGCTGCCAGTAATAATTTTGAACTGGCGATCGCAGTGGCAGTGGGCGTGTTTGGCATCCATCACGGCGCGGCATTTGCGGCGGTCATTGGGCCGTTGATCGAAGTGCCAGTGATGATCGGTCTGGTCAATGTGGCGTTTTTCTTCCAGAAGAAATATTTTGGCGGTGCGGTGAGGACTTCGCCCGCCTGATACGGTTGAACAAAAAATGATGGAGAGCTCTCCGTCATTTTTATTTTAAGCAGTTACGCTGCCCGTCAATTCATCATACTTCCTGCGGACCTCTTTTATATCCTCCCACATCTGGGCTTTGGGGGAACCCGGATCGCGCGATTGATTCCGCAGCAAATAGGATGGGTGATAGATCGGCATGAGCCAATGGCCTTCGATCTTTGTCCACTGTCCGCGCAGAGAGGTGATGCCTGTCTTTTTGAGAATGGATTGACAGGCAACATTCCCCGTCAGCAGGATCACAAGCGGGTTAATCAGGCGCACGATCTCCAACACGAACGGGCGGTAATATTCGATCTCTGTATCGTTCGGTTTGCGGAACGATTTGCCATCATCCCCAGGCGGCATACGAAATACCGAATTGGTGATATACACATCCTGCTCGGGGTCAAAGTTCCCTGCCTGCAAGATCTTATCGAGCAGCTGACCAGCAGGCCCAACGAACGGCTTGCCCTTGATATTTTCCTGCGGTCCGGGTGCTTCTCCGATGATCAGTAATTTTGCATTTGGGTTTCCGCGGCTTATCACAACATTCGTCCCTGCCTTTGCAAGCGGGTCATCCTTCATCCCGCGGAGCGCCGCGAGCACTTCATCGAGGGATGAAAATTGTTTTGATGCACTGAACAGATCGGATTGAGTCATTGTCTGCATTCTCCAATAAAGATCGAAGATTGATTTGAATTAATGGGATTATATCGTAACGTCCGCTTCATTCTTTTCCCCCAGCCTGCCAGCCATAAATTTAATTTTCTGCCCGATAAACAGCTCGGAGTCCGCAAGTAAATCTTGCGAACTCCGATAATTTCAAACTGCCAAAATTTGTTGAACGTCTTCTGGCAGTGACTTCATCCCATCAAACACATCCCACGTTTCCACATGGTCGACTGATGCTCCAGGATTTAATATCGTCAGCGGAGCGAGGCTTTCCAACTCTACAAATTGATCTCCGCAATATATTTCCGCGTTGCAATTATTGTCGGGGTGCAGCGAGCTTGTGGTTACTTCAAATGTCTTGCGGAAGAGAACGCCATCCAGCCAATAGGCCAGCCAGCCGTGGGGATTGAAGTAGCCCATCTTGAAGGGCGGCAATGCATCAGCTTTGAAAATGACATAGTCGTCTCTCAGGCTGAGGCGCGGATCATTGAGGCGAGTGTACGGCCAGAAGGAAATCTGTCGGTTGGGTAAAAGCCCCGCAGCGTCCACGTTCCCGATAGGCATCGGCAAAATCACCGTGCCGCCCAGGCGGAATTGAGTGATCGCCCACGGGGCCAATTCCACAGGCCAAAGTCCATCATTAATAAGGGTATGCCGCAATGTGGCGGAGGGTTCATCTTCGGCGAGGCGAATTTCGATGCGCTTGCGGATTCCTGTGCCGGGTTCCGTTTGAGTTTCAAGGATCACGCCGCCCGGCAGGTCGGTAATTGTCATTTCGCCTGTATCAGGTGCGTACGTGCGCGGCATCGCCTCTGGCGAGTGCCACAAGCGATGCCCGCCGCGAAAATGAAAATCACCCCACGGGGTTGGGATGGGAGGCGTACCGCTGATATCTGCCAGCATGTTAGGCTTACCCGAGAGGGAAAGCCCCATGATCCGTTGAGACATTGTCAGATATTCGATTTGCAGGAAGTCGTTTTTCAGGCTGCGTTTATTCATTATGATTAATTACCAATGATTATGAACCAGATTGCGGATATGTGAATTGTAGATCTTGCGGATGGTTTCCATCGCCTCGGGACTCAGGGACGGCAGGTCTGCCGCTTTGACATTATCCTCCGCTTGAGCAGGATTCTTCGCGCCTGGGATGGCGCAAGTGACAGCATCGGACATCAGGATCCAGCGCAGAGCGAATTGTGACATTGTCCAGCCTGCGGGGACGAGCGCGCGCAATTCCTCAACGGCCTTCAATCCAGTTTCGTAATCCACACCTGAGAAGGTTTCGCCGCGATCAAAGGATTCGCCGTGACGGTTGAATGCGCGGTGGTCATCTGCCTCAAAAGTGGATTTGAACGTTAACTTTCCTGTCAACATTCCGCTGGCGAGAGGGACACGTGCAAGAATACCAACCTTGCGGCGGATGGCTTCGACAAAGAACAACTCCGCAGGGCGTTGGCGGAAGATGTTGAAAATGATCTGTACGGTTTTTACGTTGGGATATTCAATCGCCTTAAGCGCCTCTTCCACTTTTTCCACGCTCACGCCGTAATGACGCAGCTTTCCCGCGTGGACGAGATCATCCAGCACGCCGAAGGTCTCGGGCATGTAAAAGACTTCGGTGGGTGGGCAGTGCAATTGTAGAAGATCAATGGCTTCGGTGTTTAGATTTTTTAGACTGCGCTCTGCGAAAGCCGTGAGATTTGCGCGGCTGTATCCGCCCGCTACATGCGGGTCGAGCCGCCGCCCCGCTTTGGTTGCCACATAGATGGTTTCGCTGCGCTCTTTGCGAAGCTGCGCCACCAAACGCTCCGAGCGCCCATCGCCATAGACATCGGCGGTGTCGATGAAGTTGACGCCCAGGTCAATGGAACGATGCAGAGCAGCCAACGAATCTTTATCATCCACATTCCCCCAGGAACCTCCAATTGCCCAAGCCCCAAATGAAACGGCGGAAACTTTCCAGCCAGTACGTCCAAGTTCGCGATATTGCATGATGTCCTCAAAAAATCCTTTATCGATTATCTTTCTTCAAATCAAGCCAATCCATCTCTTGCGAGGTCAGTTTGATATTTGCTGCTTCGATGTTCTCTTCAAATTTCTTTTTGCTGTGTGGTCCTACTACTGCGAACATGTTCATCGGTTGATTCATGACAAATGCTAATGCCACTTGAGCTGCGGTGACACCTTTTTCTTTTGCCAGCATGGAGGCACGCTCGAGTCGTTGAAAGTTCGCTTCCTTTGCATAGGTTCGTACAACAACTTCATCCCATTCACGTTCGCCAAAAGTAGACAAGTTGTCGCGTCGAAACTTTCCGGAGAAGAATCCGCTTGCTAGTGGTGACCAGACCAGCAACGGCATTTGCGTTTTGGTATACCACTTGCGCGCATCGGCTCCTTCCGCGCCACTGATGCTGAGGCACAAGGGCCACGGTTCAGTGTGTGACTCTGCCAAACTGTATTGCGGGCTACTGGCAAGGAAGGAATGTAGGCCATTTGCTTTTGCGTAGGCATTCGCCGCTTCCATGCGTTGATGTGACCAGTTCGATGCGCCAAAGGCGTGAATGCGTCCCGCTTGCTGATGTTCGTTCAGCGAGTCGATGATCGGCTCAATGGGAATGTCAGGGTCATCGCGGTGAAGCAGGTATAAGTCAATGTGATCCGTTTTGAGTCGTGCGAGTGAATCGGACAGGTCTGCGGTGACGTCGTAGGGAGTCATCCTGCGGCGGTCTTCGGAATGCGCTCCGCCTTTGGTGATAATGACCAGCTTTTCACGGATGTTTCGAGATGCCAGCCAACTGCCAATAATGCGCTCGCTTCTGCCTCCGCTGTATACATGGGCTGTGTCCAGCGTATTGCCGCCAAGCTCAAACACTTCATCCAGTAGAGCAAAACTTTCTGATTCATTCAAGTCACTGCCGATCATGGTCGTGCCTTGAATGATGCGGGCTACTGGTTTATGGATGCTGCTGATCTCTCCGTATCGCATATCACCTCTAATTTCAAATCAGGGGAAGGCATAGCCTTCCCCTGATCTGGTTTTATAAGCCTTTGTTCAAGTGATAGTACAGATCGTTCCAGCGCAGTTTCTCGCGGAATTCCTGTACACGGGTATTCTCGTCGATGACGAGGAACTCGATGCCAGCCATGTCTGCAAAGTCTTGCAGGTGCTCTTTGGTGAGTGAGTAGCTGAAACTGGTGTGATGCGCGCCGCCTGCGTAGATCCACGCCGCAGCAGCGACCGAGAGGTTGGGGCGGGGAACCCAGAGCGCACGCGCTACGGGCAGGTTGGGAAGCGGCGCATCGTTCGGGACAACATCCACGACGCTGGCAACCATGCGGAAGCGATTGCCCATGTGAACGATGGAGGCTCCAACCGCGGCACCCAACTGTGAGTCAAATACGAGGCGGACGGGGTCTTCCTTCCCGCCGATGCCGAGCGGATGAATCTCCAGCTTGGGTTTATGAGCCGCGATGGATTCACAGATTTCAAGCATGTGCGCGCCGAGGTCTTTGTCGCCGTTTGCGCTGAAGTGATAGGTGTAATCTTCCATGAAACTGACGCCGCCAGGCAGACCCGCGTTCATGACCTTCATGGCACGCACGAGAGCAGAAGTCTTCCAATCGCCTTCTGCGCCGAAGCCGTAGCCATCGCGCATGAGGCGCTGCACTGCGAGACCAGGCAACTGCTTCAATCCATGCAGGTCTTGGAAAGTGTCGGTGAACGCCATGAAACCGCCGTCTTTCAAGAATCCGCGCAGACCAAGTTCGATGCGAGCACCGTCACGCAGGGACGAGTGCCTTGCACCGCCAGGTTTGAGTTCAGCGACAACATCGTATTCATCGAGATAGGTTTTGACGAGCGCATCCATTTCTGCATCGGTGGCATCGTTGACGTATTTGACCAAGTCGCCAACACCATAGCCATTGGTGGAATAGCCGAACTGAATTTCAGACTGAACTTTGTCGCCTTCGGTCACTGCCACTTCGCGCATGTTATCGCCGAAGCGGGCGACCTTGCCGCCCTGCCAGTCAGCCCATGCAGATGCGGCACGCGACCACACGCCCAACTGTCGCTGCACTTCATCGTCAGCCCAATGACCAACCACCACCTTGCGTTCGATGCGCAGGCGGCTGCCGATGAAACCGAATTCACGGTCACCGTGTGCGGCTTGGTTGAGGTTCATGAAATCCATGTCAATGGTTGACCAGGGAATCTCGCGGTTGTATTGTGTGTGCAGATGCGCGAACGGTTTCTTGAGCAGGGTCAAGCCTGCGATCCACATCTTGGCGGGGGAGAAGGTGTGCATCCACGCGATGAGACCGATGCAGCTTTTGGACGAATTCGCTTCAAGACATAAATCTCGAATCGCATCAGGTGTAGTCAGCACAGGCTTGAACACCACCTTCACCGGAATGTGCTTGGAAGCACCCAGCGCCGCCGCGATCTCTTTCGAGTGCTCGGCAACCTGCTCCAAGGTTTTGGGGCCATACAAATGCTGACTCCCCGTAATGAACCATACTTCATGTTGTTTTAGATCGATCATGATTTATCTCCTTGTGGTTTTGTGCTTTGTAAATTGACCGCAGACCATTGACCGCCGACCACAAAGCACATCGTCTTCCGTCTATGGTCTGTCGTCCATCGTCTATTGTCCGTAATAGGCGTTTGCGCCGTGTTTCCTTAGATAGTGTTTATCGAGCAATTCCTGCTGCATGGGTTGAATGTTCGGGTTCAGCATCATGGTTTGGATATTCATGAACGCGACCTCTTCCATCACCACCGCATTGTGAACCGCATCCATCGCATCCTTACCCCATGCAAATGGACCATGACTGTAGACCACCACACCAGGAATGGCATCTGGATTTTTGTCCTTGAATGTTTCAATGATGACAGTCCCCGTCTCTTTCTCGTACTCAGCCTGAATCTCCGCTTCGGTCATTTTTCTTGTGCAGGGGATTTCCCCGTAAAAATAATCGCCGTGTGTGGTGCCGAGTGCCGCAATGCCGCGACCCGCCTGCGCAAAACTCGTTGCCCAGCGGCTGTGCGTGTGGACAATGCCGCCGATGTTCGGAAAGGCTTTATACAATTCCAAATGCGTGGGCGTATCGGAGGACGGCTTGAGTTCGCCATCTACCACTTTGCCTGACTCCAACTCCAAAACAACCATGTCGTCGCGTTTCATGGTCTCGTACGGCACGCCAGAAGGTTTGATCACGACCAATCCCTTCTCACGGTCAATGCCAGAGACGTTACCCCATGTGAAGGTGACGAGTCCGTGTTTGGGCAAAAGCAAGTTTGCTTGAAATACTTGTTCTTTGAGTTTTTTGAGCATATTATTCTCCACTCGTCATTGCGAGGATCGAACGATAGTGAGCGACGAAGCAATCTCCTGTTTGACGAGGGGATTGCTTCGGGCGGAAGAGCACCGCCCTCGCAATGACGGAACTTATTTACCTCATCCCTTCCACCGCCGCCCGTTCAATGCCAAGACCTGCTTTGTAGCGTTCCATGAACGTGTTGAAACCATCCACATCCTTTTTGTCAGGCGCAATCGTGGAGCTTTTTTCATTGGCAAATACTTTTTTATTTAGATAATCTTCGAGTGTTTCATTTCCTGTTTTGTTGAACACGTATGCGGCCAGCAGAGCCATGCCCCATGCGCCGCCTTCACCTGCGGTGTCCATCACTGAGACAGAGGTATTCATCGCCGCCGCCATCATCTTTTGACCAACGCCTTCCGTTTTGAAGAACCCGCCGTGTCCAAGCAATTGATCGAGCTTTACATTTTCCTGAGACAGAATATCCATGCCGATCTTCAATGTGCCCAGCGACGAGAACAAGTGTGTGCGCATGAAATTTGGCAAAGTGAAGCGGCTTTCAGGGGTGCGGATGAATAATGGGCGTCCCTCGGTCAAGTCTGTGATGGATTCACCAGAGAGATAGTTGTAAGCGAGCAATCCGCCGCCATCGGCATCACCCTTGAGCGCCATTTTGTAGAGCGTTTCAAATAATTTCGATTGGCTGATCTCGACGCCGAGTGCCTTGGTGAACTCGCCGAAGAGTCCCACCCATGCGTTCAGGTCAGAGGTGCAGTTGTTAGCGTGGACCATCGCGACAGGCTTGCCTGTGGGCGTAGTCACCATGTCAATTTCGGGATAGAGTTTGGACAGCGCCTTTTCCAACACGATCATGGCAAAGACCGATGTGCCCGCAGAGACGTTTCCCGTTCGGACTGCGACGCTGTTGGTTGCCACCATGCCCGTGCCTGCATCACCCTCTGGCGGACAGAGCGGAATGCCTGCCCTAAGCTGTCCGCTTGGGTCGAGCAGTTTCGCGCCTTCTTCGGTCAGTGTGCCAGCGGATTCGCCAGCGACCAAAACTTTGGGCAGAATGTCTTGTAACGTCCAGGTGATTTTCTCTGCTTTGAGCAAGTCATTGAATTGCCCAAGCATTTTCTTGTCGAAATTATTTATTGTGCTGTCGATGGGGAACATGCCTGAGGCTTCACCCACGCCCATCGCTTTTTGACCCGTCAACTTCCAGTGGACATAGCCTGCCAGTGTGGTCTGGTGACTGATATCTTTGACATGCGCTTCCTTGTTCAAGATCGCCTGATAAAGATGGGCAATGCTCCAGCGTTGCGGAATGTTGAATTGGAAGAGATCAGTGAGTTTTTCGGCGGCTTGTCCCGTCATCGTGTTGCGCCAAGTGCGGAAGGGGACAAGTAAATTGCCGTCTTTGCCGAATGCCAGATAGCCGTGCATCATGGCGCTGAAACCGATCGCGCCAATGGTGGTGAGCGTCACACCGTATTTCTCCGAAACCTCTTTGCTGAGATTGCGGTAACTCTCCTGCAAGCCTTTCCAAACATCGTCGAGGCTGTACGTCCAGACGCCATGCTCATATTGGTTTTCCCATTCGAAACTGCCCGATGCAATGGGGGAATGGTCTTCAGCGATCAACACGGCTTTGATGCGGGTGGAGCCGAGTTCAATGCCAAGAGAGGTTTTGCCGCTTTCGATTGCCTTTTTGATTTCGTTTTTGTCCATATGTGTCTCCTGTAGTTCGGACGATGGACGATAGACCGTTGACCATGGTCTGTCGTCAGTGGTCTATGGTCTATCCTGGGTACCAAATTTTGCGCGGATCGTTCTCAGCGCGGACGTAGTCAAATGCCGAGTCGATCATCTTTTTCAAGTTGTATTCTGGGCGCCAGTTGAGTAAAAATTTTGCTTTGGCGTTATCGAGCCAAGTAGAATGAAATTCGGTCTTGATCTCCACAGTGGGCAAGCCGCGAGTCTCGTGTAAATATTTGCCCATCTCGCCGTAGTCTACGGGTTCGTCCATGCAGATGTTGAAGAGTTGCTGGCGGGCTTTGGGATGATCGATGGCAGCCAGGATCGCGCTGACCAAATCGTCAGCGTGGACAAAGTTTCTTTTAACGGGAACAGCTTCCAGATTAAGCATGATCGGGATGGTCTGCGTCCGCACATAGTCATCCGCAGTTTTCTCATCCACAAAATCACGCCAACGCGGACCGCCTAAGACATCCTCTCCAAAAGAGAGTTGATATTTGATGTCATCCTTTTCCATGCTCCAC
>Ga0172373_10001985_pt1 | contig 32124 bp, 31 predicted proteins | sample Lak10m_2_FD_114546 | JGI IMG/M metagenome (GOLD analysis project Ga0172373, IMG submission 114546) | Freshwater microbial communities from Kabuno Bay, South-Kivu, Congo - kab_092012_10m | ecosystem: Environmental > Aquatic > Freshwater > Lake | place: Democratic Republic of the Congo...
ACCATCCGGCCACGGCATGACGAGGAGAAGGGGCCCAATCTCAATGACGAGCTTGCTGGCCAGGGCGCAGACGGGATCACCTTCTCCTGCCCTTCCCGATCATCAAGAACGGGATGCCGTCAATATACAAGGGCGCGGCCATGATGCCGAACGGGTGGCGCACTTCGTCAATCGCCTAGTGTTTTGTATGTTCGCCGAAGACGTGGATTTGCTGCCGAACAAGATGTTCCAGCGCATGTTGGAGGCTTCCGAGCACAAACCCGAGCAGTTCGAGGGCATGGCCCGCGCCCTGTTTTCCGCCATGCGTGCAGGCGGGCTTGTCGGCTTCGAGCAGGTGGAATGGTTCAACGGCGGCCTGTTCGATGACGGCGAAGCCTTGCCGCTCGACAAGGATGACATCAAGACCGTGCTGGAAGCCGCCCGACTCGACTGGGCTGAAATCGACCCTTCCATCTTCGGCACGTTGTTCGATCGTGGCCTCGACCCTGACAAGCGCAGTCAGTTGGGCGCCCATTACACTGATCGCGACAAGATCATGCTGATTGTCGAGCCGGTTGTAGTGCGTCCGCTGGTCGCTGAATGGGAAGCGGTCAAGGTAGATATGCAAGCCTTGTTGGACAAGGCCGCTCAAGCAAAAGCGCCGGCCACTCGGACCAAGGCGCGCAAAGAAGCCGAGGCACGCTACCGTGCCTTTCTCGACCGACTGCGGATCTTCCGGGTCCTCGACCCGGCCTGCGGTTCGGGCAACTTCCTTTATCTCGCCCTGCTGGCGCTAAAGGACCTGGAACATCGAGCCGGAATCGAGGCCGAGGCCATGGGCCTACAACGTGAGTTCCCGCAGATTGGTCCTGAATGCGTGCGCGGTATTGAAATCAACCCCTACGCCGCCGAACTGGCCCGGATCAGCGTGTGGATCGGTGAAATCCAGTGGATGAAGCGCAACGGCTTCGGCGTGCGGCGTAATCCCATCCTGCGACCGCTCGACACAATCGAGAATCGCGATGCCGTTTTGAACGAGGATGGCACAGAGGCCGTCTGGCCCCAGGTCAATGCTATTATCGGAAATCCCCCATTCCTCGGCGCTCGGAGTATGAAGCCGGAGCTAGGCGAGAAATACGTCGAGCGGCTACGGCGCTGCTATGCAGGCGTGGTGGGGGAAGGCTCAGATCTCGTGTGCTTCTGGTTCTCAAAGGCCTGGAAGGCACTTGCCGCCGGTCGAGCGGAATATGCCGGACTGGTCGCAACAAATTCTATTTCAGGAACAGCGAACCGAGGAGTCATCGAGCCCATTGCTGCGGCACGAGGCTTGTTTGAAGTCTGGCGAGACGAGCCCTGGACAGTCGAAGGTGCTGCGGTTCGCGTTTCAATCGTGTGTTTTTCACCAGGACCGGAAGCGGCGGGACGCCTTGATGGAAATGACGTCGAGCAGATCCATTCAGATCTGAGAGCTAATCACTCGGACATTACGGTTGCCCACCGCTTGCGGGAAAATCGGGCGATATCGTTTCAGGGGGTCGTCCCGAGGAGCAGCGTCAAAAAAGCCGTTGCGCAGGTTCTTGGCTTGCCTTCGGCCTCGTTTGCCCTTTCGGGAGCAGACGCGCGGCAAATGCTTGTGATGCCATCCAATCCCAATGGGGAAAAAAACGCGAAGGTGATCTTCCCGTATTTGGTATGGGACGACATCACGGCTCGTCCGTCTGACAGGTTCATTGTCGATTTTGGCACACGCTCAGAAGCGGCTGCCGCACTGTTTGAGGCGCCGTTCGCATACATTCGGCCCGTTAAAGAGCACCGCGCTCAAATGGCCCAGAGGGAGGCGCTGGAAACGTGGTGGCAGTTTTGGCGAAACCGCCCAGAACTGAAAGCCGCAACCAACCATTTGAGCCGCTTTATCATCACGGGGAGAGTTTCAAAGCATCGAACGTTCGTATGGGCCACCGGGCCAGCCGTAATCGATAATGCGATAGTGGTCATCGCCCGAGATGACGACACTACCTTTGGTGTTCTCCATTCCCGGTTCCACGAGGCGTGGGCGCTCCGCCTCTGCACTTGGCTCGGCGTTGGCAACGACCCCCGATACACCCCCAGCACGACCTTTGAAACCTTCCCATTTCCCGAGGGCCTGACGCCTGACCGCCCTGCCGCCGATTACGAGGCGGACCCGAGGGCGCAGGCCATCGCCATTGCGGCTCAACGGCTGGACAGCCTTCGCCGCAACTGGCTCAACCCGCCCGACTTGGTTGAAGTGGTGCCCGAGGTGGTGCCCGGCTTCCCCGACCGCCTTACGCCCAAAGACGAGGCGGCAGCGGCCATTCTTGCCAAGCGAACGCTGACAAACCTCTACAATCAACGCCCGCAATGGCTGGCGATGGCCCACGCTGACCTCGACGCCGCCGTGGCTGCCGCCTATGGCTGGCCGGCGGATATCAGCGAAGATGAGGCCCTTGCCCGCCTGCTCGACCTCAATCATGCGAGGTCGGGCGAGGTTCCGGCCCAATAGGAGACCAGAGCGATGGATAGAGGGCTTTTTGACGCGGTCGTGGCTGCGTGGGACAAATATAATGCCGCCGCCATGGCGAAGCACACGACCCATGACGAATACATTGGCGCATTCGTGGGGGCGACGGAGGCGCTTAATGCCGTAGCGTTGGCGTGCCGGGATAATGTCAATGTATGGCGCATGTTCATAGACGAGCTTGCGAAATATTACACACGCAAGAGTTATCACGACATGCCGACTGCGATGTTCGAGCGAGCGGCTCACGTTGCCGGCATATACGATGAATGGCGCAAGGGGGGCTATGTCCCGCCGCCCCTTTCCGAAGCCGAGCAGAGGGCCGTGTTAATGGATACCCTGAACGAATATTCGGACCTGTTTCCGTCCTCGCGCAAATAGCCAGAAAGGCGACCCTGCGCAAACGTTATTAACGCTCCATCATATTGCAGCGAAAATGCGACTGCGCGCGGCGGCGAACTTTATGCCGCCGCTGTGGAAAGGGGTGGTTGCTTGGCAAGACGCGAGAGCACCTCCTTTGCTTCGACATATCCCGCGCGGGCCGCACTCTGCGACAAATGACTGCCGCTGTGGGCAACGGCTCGGCTTCGCCGGCCTCGCCTCGGGCTGCGCCCTGCGGCACTTCTTAACCGCTGGTGAATGGCGCGAACGCCCCTGCCTGCACGGTCCCAAATCCGCTTTGCCGGCCCCTGAGGTCGGTGTCCAGCGAAGGGGAGCAGAATGTCGCAGCAGGCCACGCAGCCAGTGCCACCACCAACCGGCCTTCACGTCGTTGGCGGCTCCTGGGCGGCGGCGGTCTTGCCCTGAGTTCCGACTTCGTTTTTTATGGGCTCGTCTGCTGGAGTGGCGGCGGCTTGATCGGACTCTTCGTCCGCGATAATCGGAGAATCGGCCCCTTCTGCCGCCGTCGCGGGCGGAGCCGCAATCAAAAGGCACGCCGCTAAGAAGCAGGCAATCGGAGGTGAATTGCGCCGTCTGGAATCAATGTTTCGACCATGCGAACTCATTCTCTGCAACAATAGTAATTTCTGCCGTGCATAGGGTTGATAACCTGATCATGCAAGACCGTGCGCAATGTGCATCCACATGATTTGCTTTCCAATATACTTTCTTGGTTATCAGCAATCAACAAATCAATCAAGCCGTCATATGCTGCCGCTCATGGGATTTATACCAACCAGCAGATCGTGTCCCAAAGATTGGTGTAGCAGCGCTGTCGCCGTTTGATCTCCGGCTGGTTTGGCCGGGCTGATCAGGGGATCGGCGCTCAAGGGGGCGACGGATTCCAGGATTATGTAGCGGGATCGCCGGTCAGGGCCGCCGCCACCAGATGCTTGCAGAAACCGTAATCCACGAAGGCGGGGCAGGAACAGTCGCCGCCGATATCGCTGCCGCTGCCGGTGAGGATGGTGCGGTAGTCGTCGCGTCCCGACACCCGCGCCACCACCCGGGCCGGGTCGATCGCCAGGATCGTCACCTGCCCGCCCTGATGATAGGCCAAGCCGCGGGCGAAGACCTTGGCGCCAGCGAGATCGCGCAGGGCATCGATGTCGAAACGGAGCGGATGGTCGCCGGTCATAGCGGCTGCACCAACCCCTCGGTCTCCATCAGCGCCAGCGCCTCGGCCAGGGTGACGCAAGCGTGGAAGCACAGCCATTGCCCAGTGTGCCGGTGCCACATCAGGTCGAAGCGGTCGCCGCTGACATGATCGAGACGGGCGAAGGCGGCGTCGAACTCCTCTCCGGCATTGTCGGCGAAGCCGGAGCGATACCGCCGGATGAAGCTGTACTTGTCGCCGCGCCATTTGCCGGTGATAGCGACGGGGTAGTTGAAGTCCGATGGCCGAATCTCGGGAAGGAAGCGCGGGACCAGCACCTCGGCGATGAAGCGTTCGCAGGTAGCCGCGATCACCGCCTTGTCGTCCTTGGTCAAAACCTTGACCCTGACCCATTGCCGCTTCGCCATAGTCGCCCCTCCTTGCCTGCATCCCGATCATGGCAAAGAGTATGAGGCTGCGCCACCGCGAGCAACGCGCAGGCCCCCCCCATTTCGGCGGCGTGATGGGCCTCGGGATCCAGTCCCGGGTTGCCGACCTGGATCAATGCCGCCGGGCCGGAACTGCCGAAGAAGCGTTCGCCGGGGTCGGGCACGCGGACCCGCCGCCCTCATACCCCCCTCCCGCGCGTTCGACAAGCTCCGGCGTTCAACCATATCGACAAGGTTATCGATACATGTTTCTCAGTCTGCCGAAGCCTGACCACAGGCTGCGCGCACCCTAATGACTGAGTTTAATGGCTTGAGGGAGAGCCGATACTCGACATTGCCCGCCGACAGCTTTCGACAGCATATTCCGCTTTATCTGTTATCGCCAACGTCCCACCCTGCCTCCTCGACCGCAGGGGAGCGCATCGGAAAAGCGGATGTCTATCGGGGACGTGAACAGATGCCGGCATCTCTCAAGTCTGGGCGCGGCCTTGGTAACCATGCTGTTCGCACCGTCGGCAAAGGCGGAAAGCACGCCTGATGCCGGGGCGATTTTTCGCGAAATCCAGCGGGCGACGCCCAAGCTGGAAAAACCGGCCGGCCCGGCGCAACCGCTTGTTCCTCCGTCCGAGGCCGTCCCCCTCAAGGACGGGCGCTCCTTCGTGTTGAGCGACGTCCGTATCCGCTCCACCCTGTTTCCGGAAGCCGTCCTCAGGGAGGTGATCGCCGACCGCATCGGCCGGGAGACCACCCTGGGCGACCTGGACGAGATGATGGCCGCCATCGGCCGCTATTACCGCGATCGCGGCTATCTGGCGCGCGTCTACCTGCCCCAGCAGGTCATCCGCGACGGCATCGTCGAAATCGTCGTGCTTGAGGGACGGTTGGGCAAGGTGGTGGTCGATCCCCAAGCTCCTTCTCGCCTCTCGCCGGACCTCGCCGTCGGAACCGTCCTGTGGCAGCAGGACGGCGACGGGTATATCCGGCTCGATTCGATCGGTGACGGCGTCGCCAATCTCAACTCGCTGCCGGGTATCTCGGCCCAGGCGATCATGGTTCCCGGCGGGAAGGAAGGAGAATCCGACGTCGTCCTGACCATCAGGGATACGCCCCTGCTCCAGGGGGGCGTCATCCTCGACAATGCCAACGCCCGGGCCATCGGGCGGTGGCGGGCGGTGGCCCTGGCCAACCTCAACGATCCGCTGGGATGGGGCGACCAGTTGAGCCTTACCGCCATGCGCAGCGCCGGAGCGAAATACGCCCGTGTCGCAGTGCAGGCCCCGGTGAGCTATTCGGGACTGACCGTGGGAATCAACGCCTCGGCGCTGGACTTCTCGACCGACAAGGACGTCAACACCACCCAGCCCGGGGGAAACGCCACCACCCAGGGCGCAACCGCCGTCCATCCCCTGTTCCGCAGTGAGAACAGCGTGTTCCAGGTAAACGCCTCCTTCGATCACAAGCGCCTGGTCAACGATGTCAGCTTCGAGACCATCAGCGAGAACCATGTGTATATCGGCGGCCTGGGCGTCAGCGGCAGCGCCCGCGACACCCTGCTCGGCAGAAGCGGCACGACCTCGGTCGGCGTTACCGCCAGCCTCGGGCGTCTGGATCTCAGCGCCAACGAGGAGAACCAGTCGAGCGATGAAAGCAGCGCCCGTACCCGGGGCACCTTCGGCAAGCTGGCGGCCAATGTCGGCCGTGACCAGCCTTTGACCGACGACACCTCGCTGGCTTTGACGCTGTCGGGCCAGTGGGCGTCCAAGAACCTGGACAGTTCCGAGAAGTTCTCTCTGGGCGGTCCCAGCGGCATCCGCGCCTATCCCGTCAACGAAGCCAGCGGCGACAGGGGCTGGCTGGCGTCGGCCGAACTGCGGCATTCCGTCACCGAAGACGTCCGTGGCGCGCTGTTCTATGATTTCGGCCGCATCGAACAGCATGCCCGGAAATGGAATGACTGGCAGGGCGGCGGCGATCAGCCCAATTCCTATCTGCTGCACGGAATAGGTGCCTGGGTCAGTTGGAGTCCCCTACAGTTCCTGACGATCAAGGGCACGCTTGCCCAGGTCATCGATGACAATCCGGGAAGAACAACGGACGGCTACGACAACGACGGCACCCGGTCCCGCACGCGGTTCTGGCTGCAGGCCACCGCGACATTCTGAATAGGCCGTCCTGACAGCTTTCGACAGTGTGTTTCGATTTACGCGGACACTCGCGCATTCCATTGTCCGATGCGAACCAATGGAGCATGGGATGAGGGGCGAGATCGTCGCAAGGCGTGGGAATAAGCCGGGTCTGCGCGCACTGCTGCTGGGATCGGCGGCCACGGCATTTCTGGCCGCGCCGTCACAGGCAGCCGGAATAGCCGACAATGCCCTGCCGACGGGCGGTGTGGTCACCTCGGGGGCCGCCGCCATCACCCAGTCCGGCAGCCGCATGGACATCACCCAGACATCGTCGAAAGCGGTCCTCAACTGGCAAAGCTTCAACATCGGCGCGGCGGCCGAGGTCAATTTCCATCAGCCCGGCGCGTCGTCGGTGGCGCTCAACCGGGTGCTGTCGTCGGATGCGTCGCAGATCCTGGGCAAGCTCAACGCCAACGGCCAGGTCATCCTGATCAACCCCGCCGGGATCGTGTTCGGCGGCGGCGCCCGGGTCGACGCGGGCGGCATCACCGCCTCGGTTCTCGACATCAAGGACAGCGACTTCCTGGCCGGGAAATACGAGTTCAAACGCGGAACGGCGACGGGAAGCATCTCCAACCAGGGCAGCATCACGGCTGCCGAGGGCGGCTTCGTCGCCCTGCTGGCGCCCCAGATCATCAACCAGGGAATCATCTCCGCACGGCTGGGCACGGTGGCCCTGGCCGCCGGCGACGCGGTGACGCTGAGCCTGGATGCCGACGGCAAGGTCGGACTCAAGGTCGATCCGGCCACCATCAAGGCGCAGATCGATCAGGGCGGCATGCTGATCGCCACCGATGGCAGGGTGTTGATGACCGCCAAGGCCGCCAACGCCCTGCTGGGCGGCGGCATCAATGCCGGCGGCGCGGTGATGGCCAATTCGCTGACCGACCGGGGCGGCGAGATCGTGCTGGACGCTTCGGGACCGATCAGTGTCGCCGAGGCGCGGCTGGATGCCGGCGGCGCCACCGGCGGGGGCCGGATCGGGATCGGCGGCTGGGAAACGGAATCGGTTTCGGTGGACAGGGCCAGCACGCTGGACGCCTCGGCCTCGGTCCGGGGCGATGGCGGCGCCATCGCGGTGATCGGCCGGACCACCCGGGTCGAGGGCACCCTGCTTGCCACCGGCGGCGCCGAGGGCGGCGACGGCGGCGCCATCGAGACCTCCGGCCACATGCTGTCCATCGGCGGCGCCACCGTTCGCATCGGGGCGCCCAAGGGCAAGGGCGGCACCTGGCTGCTCGATCCCTACGACCTGACCGTGGACGATGCCGCCGCCGCATCGATCAACACCGCCCTGGCCAGCGGCAACGTATCGCTGGCGACCACCAATACCGGAACCAGCGGCACCGGCACCGCCAATGCCTCGGGCAGCGGCGACATCATCATCGCCTCGGCCCTGTCGTGGAGCGCCGACACCAGCTTAAGCCTCAGCGCCTATCACAGCGTGCTGGTCAACGCCAACATCACCGCCAACGGCAACAATGCCGGCTTAAGCGTGGTCACCAACAACGGCGGCAGCGGCGGCAACCTGCTGACCGGAACCGGGGCGTCGGTAACGTTGTCGGGCAGCGCCCCGTCGCTTTCCATCAACGGCCAAGCCTATACGCTGATCAATTCCGCCGCCGCGATCCAGTCGTTGGGAACCTCGGGATATTATGCCCTGGCCGGCGACGTCAGCCTGGCCGCGCTCGGCAATGTCACCCCCATCGGCTACAATTCCGGCTCCACCAACAACACCTCGCCCAACCAGTTCACCGGGACGCTGGAAGGCCTGGGCCACACCATTTCGGGCCTGACCATCAGCTATTCCAACAGCGCCTACAATCTGGGCCTGTTCAGCAAGATCGGGTCCGGCGGCGCGGTGCGCAATCTGGCGCTCAGCGGAACGGCCAACATGGGAACCGGCCGCTATTACGGCCTGCTGGCCGGCGCCAGTTCGGGCACGATCCTCAACGTTGCGGCCAGCGGCACGGTGACCGCCGGCAACAATGCCCAATATATCGCCGGCCTGATCGGCGACGCCACGGCCGGCACGGTGACGTCCAGTTCGTTCGGCGGCACCGTCACCACCGGCACCGGCACGTTTGCCGTGGGCGGCCTGCTCGGTCAGATGCTCGATGCCACCCTGACCTCCAGCCATTCGACCGCGAACGTGATTGTCGGCGCCAACAGCACGACGATCGGCGGCCTGATCGGGCTGGACTACAATTCGGTCACATCAAGCTACGCCACCGGCAACATCTCGGTTTCGTCCGGCGGTGGGAATGTCCAGAAAGTCGGCGGCCTGATCGGCTTCGTCTATAATTATTTCCATGCTCTCCAGGTCACGAACAGCTACGCCACCGGCAATATCACCATCGGCACCAATTCCCAATACATCGGCGGCCTGTTTGGGCGGGCCTATGCGTCCAGTTCGGTCAATTACGCCACCGGCAATGTCACGGCCGGAAATACGTCGAAATATGTCGGCGGCCTGTTCGGGCAGGGGGATAACACCACGTCGCAGAGCTTCGCCACGGGCAATGTCAGTTCGGGCACCGGCTCGACCGCGGTCGGCGGCCTGATTGGATATGCGGCGGCGGCGAGCGCCTCGAGCACTTACGTCTACGCGACGGGCAGTGTCACCACCGGAAGCGGTTCGACATCCGTCGGCGGCCTGATCGGCGACAACCGCCAGGGTCTGGCCTATGCCTATTCGACCGGCGCCGTGAACGCCGGCGGCGCCTCGACCGCGGTCGGCGGCCTGGTCGGCTCCACCAGCGGCGATGCCGCCTGGAGCAAGGTGCAATACAGCTACACCACCTCGTCGGTGACCGGCGGAACCGGCACCGTGGGCGCCATCATCGGCGACAACAACCGCACCGCGACGAACAATTACTGGAACACGGAAACCTCGGGTCAGTCGGTGGCCTATGGCGGGGCCGGCTACGGGACGCCCACGTCCACCGGCCTGACCAGCGCCGAAATGACGTCCTCGGCCAGCTATTCGGCCTTCAACTTCAGCACCACCTGGGGGATGCCCGCCAACGGCACGCCGATTCTCTATGGCTCGCCCTATGTCCTGAAGGCGACCATCGCCAACGCCTCGATGACCTATGGCGACAGCTTGCCGGGCTTTTTGGTCAGCTACAGCAACTTCTTCGGCAGCGACACCGCCGGCATCGTCTCGGGCACCGTTCTGGCGACGGCGGCCACGTCCACCTCGGGCGCCGGAACCTATTCCATCACCGGCAGCGGCACCAGCGCCACCAGCGCCTCCGGCCGCGCCTATGCCGTGGCCTATGTGCCCGGCACCCTGACCGTCGCCAAGGCTGCGCTGACCGCTACCGCCACCGACCAGAGCGTGACCTATGGCGGCACGGTGACGCAGGCGATCAGCTATGCCGGCTTCGTGGGCAGCGACGGCGCCGCCTCCCTGACCACGGCGCCGACGGTCACCTCCGGCACCTCGACCCTGGCGGGCGTGGGAACCTATGCCAATACCCTCACCCCCAGCGGCGGCGTGTCGGGCAATTACAGCTTCACCTACGCTCCCGGCACCCTGACCGTCACCCAGGCGCCGCTGACCGTCACCGCCAACAACCAGTCCATGACCTATGGCGGGGCGATGCCGTCCCTGTCGTTCGGCTATGCCGGCTTCGTGGGCAGCGACAGTGCCGCCTCGCTGACCACGGCGCCGACCGTCAGCTCGGCCACGGCCGCCACCGCCAATGCCGGAACCTATGCCAATACCCTGACCGCCAGCGGTGGCGTCGCCGGCAATTACAGCTTCACCTACGTTCCCGGCACGTTGACCATCGATCAGAGGGCGTTGACGTGGTCGGTGGCCAACGCCGCCTCGACCTACGGCACGCTGGCCGGCCTGGGCATGGCGACACTGAACGGGGTGGTCGGCGGCGATACGGTCAACACCACGGTCAACGCCTATGATGGGGCGAGTGCGACCACCCTGGCGGCCACCACTCCGGTTGGGACCTACTTGCAGCGGGTTACGGCGGTGGACAACGCCAATTACAGCTTGGCCGGCGCCGGCAACACCGAGGGCACCCTGACCATCGATCAGAGGGCGTTGACGTGGTCGGTGGCCAACGCCGCCTCGACCTACGGCACGCTGGCCGGCCTGGGCACGGCGACACTGAACGGGGTGGTCGGCGGCGATACGGTCAACGCCACGGTCACCGCTTTCAGCGGGGCCACGGCGCTGGCCCTGGCGGCCACCATCCCGGCCGGGACCTACTTGCAGCGGGTTACGGCTCTGGACAACGCCAACTACACCCTGGCCGGCGCCGGCAACACCGAGGGCATTCTGACCATCGAGACACAGAAGAGGACTTCGGACGGCGCAACCACCAGCAACGCCCTGCTGGCGAAGGTTCAGCTTTCCGGCCTTACCGCCCTTTCATCCGCGGTGGGGCCGTCGGCCATGACCACGGCGCGCGCTCCCTCGACCGCCGACAGCCAGTCGACGACCCAGACCGTGCGCGGACAGACCGAGCCGGCGGGACAAGGCGGCTTGATGGCCGAGCGGGTGGCCATCGCCTATGGCGGGGTTGCCGGCCCCGCGATCTCCGGCACCGGCGGCACCTCGGCGATCCTGGGGCCGGTTGCGGGCGATGGCGGAAGCGGCGCGCAGTTGATGTTCATCCCCCAGGCCGGCTCGCACCAGCGCAACCAGGGACAATGACGCCATGAGGATCTTCATCAAGAACCCACGCCACGGCCGCTCGATCCTTGTGGCCGGTCTTGTCGCCGCGCTGCTGGCCGTGATGCCGTCGGGCCTTGCCTGGGGCAAGCCCGAGAATGGAAAGGTGTTCGCGGATTGGACCGTGCGGTGCGCGGTGCCCATCGGCGAAAGCGCAAGCCGCTGCGCCGCGTCGCAGACTCTTGTCGTCGCCGAAAGCAACACGCGGCTCCTGATGGCCGAAATCGGGCAAAATGACAAAGGAATCCCCACGGTGGCCGTCTTGCTGCCGCTGGGCATCGACATCCCCACCGGAGTGAGCCTCGTCTACGAGACCGGCACCGTCGAGGCAATTCCGGTAATCCGTTGCGTTCCCGACGGCTGCCTGGCGCTTGCGTCGCTGGGCGGGCGACAGGTTGCGGATTTGAAAAAGGGACGCCAGGTGAAGATCCGCGTCTGGCTGCCGGGCACTCCGCAGGCCGTGGAAATCCCCATGTCCCTGAATGGCCTTGCCGCCGCGATCGACAGCCTTGCGCAATGATTGCGGCACTGGATGCGAGGGATCGCCGGCATTATTGTGCACCATGATCTCTTGTGCGGCGGCGGTTACAGCGGATGAAGCCGGGGGCAATCCTTGTCGTGTTGTTGCTGGTGGCAACACTCTTTCCGATGCCCGCACGCGCCGGGCATTTCTCTTCGATCACGCTGAACGGGGATACCCAGCGGGCCGATATGTCCGGGCGGATTTCGCTGCTGGTGGACCCGACGGCCAGCCTGTCGGCGGATCAGGCCGCGCGCCGGGCGGACGAATTCACGCCCGGTCATGGGCCGGTCCTCGGCGGCTTCACCACGGCCGCCTACTGGCTGGCCTTCCAGATCGACAATGCCGCGGACAGTTCCGTGGAACGCTGGTTCCTGGAGGTCGGCTGGCCGATTTTGGACTACGTCGATCTGTACCTGTCCACTCCCGATGGCCATTGGCAGGAAATGCGGATGGGCGACCGGGTGGCGTTCGCGGAACGCCCCGTCCCCCATCGCAATTTCGTCTTTCCCATCGACATCCCTCGCGGTGAAAGCCGCTTGGCGCTGTTGCGCGTCAAGACGTCGAGTTCCTTGCTGGTGCGGGCGACCTTATGGAATCCCACTACCTTCGGCACGAGCTCCGCCGGGGAATCCATGCGGCTTGGATTGCTGTACGGCGTCAGCGGAATAATCGTTCTGTTCGTCGGCTATCTGTGGGCTCAGTTGCGTGAACGCCTGTATTTCTGGTTCTTCGCGCACGCTGTGGCCTTGAGCGCACTTTATATCAGCCTCAATGGCCATGCATCGCAGTTATTCTTTCCGGGCATGCCCCTGGTCGCCGACGGGGCGCTTGGCTTCAGCTTTTCATTGAAAACAGCATTTTCCTCGATGTTTGCCAGCCATGTTCTTGATGCGCGCAAGAATGCGCCATACCTTCATAGGATCTATTGCTTTGTTGCAATAATAAGTGCCGCGTTATCGTTTTCTGTGTTTATTGACAAATGGGCAATCGCGGCGCCGTTCGTCAATGCAATGACGCTGGCGCATGCGGTTGTGACCTTCACCATTGGAATATCCTGGGGCGCACGCGGCGATTACATGGCGCGGATGGTGATCCTCAGCCTGCTCCCAGTCATCGGCCTGGCCATATTGCTGCTGCTGCGCAATCTGGGCATCATCGACATCGCCGCCGAGATCGTGGACTGGAGCATCCAGATCGGCCTGATCTTCAACATTCTCATCCTGATTTACGGGTTGACGCGGCGCGGACGGCTGCGCGAGCAGGAACTGCGCCGGCTTCAGGACGAATTGCTGCGGGCCTCGCGCATAAAGGAGGCTCATCTCGCGGAGTTGGTGGAGGAGAAGACCGAGGAGATCGTGGCGGGGCGGCGCCAGGTCGAAGCGGCTTTGGAGACCGAGCGCCGCGCCGCTCGCGACCAGCGCACCTTCCTGTCGATGGTCGCCCACGAATTCCGCAGTCCGCTCCAGGGCATCGCCGCCGCCGCCAAGGTCGTCGGCCTTTATGTCCCGCCGAACGAGCGCGATGCGCACGAGGAACTGGATTCGGTCCAGCACGGGGTCAACCGGCTCTCCCGCCTGGTGGACGCGTTCCTGACCGACGGCTGGCTGGAAACCACCGCCCTGGCTCCGACGCTGCGGCCGCTCGATCTCGCGGACGTCCTCCACGACGTCTGCGCTGCATGGCGCACAGAGCGCGGCGTCACGCGTCTGACCGTGATCGCCGACACCACCGCCCCCGTCCTGGGTGACAAGGCGCTGTTGCTGGCCGCACTTTCCAATCTGCTGGACAACGCCCTGAAATATTCACCCGACGGCTCATCGGTGGAACTTGCCCTGACGGTCGGGGACGATGAAGCGACGTTGTCGGTAAGCGATCGCGGAATGGGGGTGCCGCATGATGACTTGTCCCGAATATTCGACCGCTATTACCGTTCGGCGAACACCATGACGGTGTCGGGTTCGGGTTTGGGCCTGCACATTGTCCGCAAGATCGCCCAGGTCCACCGCGGAGACGTCACCGTCAGCAGTGAGATCGGAACCGGCAGCACGTTTCGCCTTCATTTGCCCCTGGGGGGAGCGCATGGCTGATATATTGATTGTCGAGGACGATGAGCGCATGCGCGTCTCGGTCGGCCGCTACCTGGCGCATTCCGGCCATTCGGTGCGCGGCGTCGGTTCGGGCGCCGAGATGGAGTCCGCCCTGTGCGGACATCCCGCCGAAATCGTCATCCTCGACCTTGGCCTGCCCGATGAAGAGGGGACCGCCATCGCCCGCCGGCTCAAGGAGACCGCCGCGGTCGGGATCATCATGATGACGGCGCGCGGAGAAGCGGCGCAGCGGGTGGAAGGTCTCGATTGCGGCGCCGACTATTATCTGGTCAAGCCGGTCGATCTGGACGAATTGCAGGCGGTGATCCGCAGCCTGAGCCGCCGCATGGGCACGGCGGGACGACGCACGGACGCGAACTGGCGACTGGATCCGGTGAAACGCACCCTGGTGACGCCGGCCGGCTTCGCCATCACCCTGACCGGGGCGGAATATCAGTTCCTGGCCTGCATGATGGAATCGCCGGGCACGACAGTCCCGCGAGAGGTCATCGGCGATCGCCTGGGCTATGGACGGTCGCAGTTTCTGACGGGCATCGAATCGGTGCTGGCCCGGCTGCGCAGGAAGACCCAATCCGCCACCGGCCTGGCTCTTCCGGTCAAGCCTGTCAGAGGAGCAGGGTACGTCTTTGCGGGCAATGCCGAAAGAAGTCAGCCGGTCATTTTCGAAGCTGGCGAAGGCTGACCCGGGAGGAGTGCCGGTGGGAACGGCGTCCACGTAAATGGAAGCGGTGTCACTGGTGGTCGAGACGGAGGACGACACGCTGTACCTGCTGATGACCTGAAGGCCGCCGCCTTCGTCAGCCACATAGGCATAGTTTCCGCTGACGGCAGTGCCATACGCGTAACCTGTCGGATTGGCGCCATCCCCCACGATGGCCAGCGACGAGCCGAGATTCACGCCGGTCTGGCCGTTGCTGCTGCCCCCCGTTAGCGGGTTTTATCTCATGAAAATATGGGCAGGCGTGACTGCCATCGCGAGCATTGAGGCTGATCTGATAAAATAGCATACTATTGAAAATGACAATTTTGGTGTGGCGACATGAATGAAATGTACGTCACTATGGCGCCAAATGGGCGAATTGTTATTCCGTCACAGGTTCGGTCAAGCCTTGGAATGGAAAAGGGTGGTGGCTTTGTAATGACAGTGGGTGAGGGGGGCACAATCCATCTCGAACCACTGCGCAATGTCATCGCCCGTGTCCAGGATGAGGTGAGGGGCTATATTCCCGACGATGTCGATCTGGCTGACGAACTCTTAGCCGACCGTCGGCAGGAAGCTGTCCATGAGTAAAACCGTCCTTGATGCCTCGGCTCTGCTGGCCCTCATTCATCGAGAGACCGGGCAAGAGATCGTCGCTGACGCTGTGGTCGATTCCGTCATCTCTGCTGTCAACCTGGCCGAGGTCATCGGCAAGCTGGCTGAACGCGGTGTCCCTCTCGATCGAGCGGAAGCAATCGCACTATCCTTCGGCATCGAAGTCGTCTCACTGGATGCAGGCCTTGCCGCGAGGGCTGGTCAACTACGCCCGAGCACCAGATATGCAGGGCTCTCGTTGGGCGATCACTGTTGCTTGGCAATCGCCATGTCGTTAGGGCTGCCGGTACTGACCGCCGAAGCTGCCTGGGAACCGTTGGCGGATACACTCGGCATTGAGGTTCGGAATATCCGGCCACGGGGACATTGAGCAGAGATAAGGTTCTAGGCGCTTTGAAGTCCGCCTCAATCCCTGCATGCGGGCGAGTTCTTGTTTCGTACGGCCTTAGCGTACAAGGTATGCACTTTCGTTAGATGACCCCGTTCGGGAAACCTGGCCCCTGCAGGCCACATAGGACGAGGGGCATCCGAATTGCGAGGGTGAACAGTGACGTGATGACGATCCGGTCGAACCGGGGAGCGGGAAGACCCGCATGAACCCATGCGTATCAGGCGCGCTTTTTTGATCGGGACCAGTTCCGCGGACTTCATCAGGGCGGCATCTTCCAGCCGATTGGCCAGGGTGCTGGCCTGGGCGATCAAATCCGAGATGTCGGTGCGCCGTTGCCTGCGGCGCGATGCGCGAGAATGGCCTCCTCCGTTTCGCGGTAGGGGCATCGGTCGTCCAGGTCGGTCCCCGGCGAAGGGTGACCGGCGCGTCGACGACCAGCGGCGCCAGCCATTCCTGCACCTCGGGAGCCATGTCGGCGAAGCGGGACGACGGCCGATAGTGGTAGCTGGTTCCTTCGTCCCTCAGAGCCCGGTCGATGAGGATGAAAGAGGAGGCTTCGGCGGTCGGGGTGATCTGCCCCGACGAGGTGACGCTGATCAGGAAGCGGCAGCCGCTGGCGAACATCTGCTCGGCCACCAGCACGGCGAACGGCGCGCCGACGGCGCAGCCGACGATGCCCAACTCCAGACCGTCCCAAACCAACCTCCACATTTCGGTGTGGTAGCAGGCCCAATGTCCGACCGGCTCCGCCCGGCCTTCGCGCCTGAGATACCGGACCATGTCGCCATCGGGGTCGAGGATGCAGATCGCCGGAACCTCGGCGTGGTCCAATCCCCTCTGCCGCCGCGCCTCGCGCAGCAGGTTGGCGGGCTGAAAGACGGAGGGTGCGGCCGTGTCCTTCAGGTCGAGGATCGGCGGGGGGACATCGGTCATGGCGTCACTCGGGCTTGTGGGCGGAGACGGCGAGGAATGCCGCGCCGATGGTGGTGAGACGGGACAGGCCGCCGTCAAGCGGCGCCAGCAGCGAGGCGGCCCAGCCGCAAGGAGGGAAATAGACGCCGCCCCTGACGCTGTCCACCGCCAGACCGGCCGTTGCCGCCAGGGTGGCCAGATCGTCCGCGGCGAAGAACCGTGCGGATCGCCAGAAGCCGTTGCCCGCCCATCCCCGCAGCCGGCGGATCGCGGCCCACAGGCTGGCCCGGCCCAGTTCCCAGAGCAGGAGCCGCCCACCGGGCTTCAGAACCCGGCGGGCCTCCGCCAGGGCTTTTCCTGGATTCTCGACGTGGCACAGGACGGTGACCATCGTCACGAGGTCGAAGCGCGCATCCGCAAACGGCAATGCAAGGGCATCGCCGCGCAGCACCGCGCCGAACGGCGTCGTCAGCCCGGCAGCTTCGACCATGGCGGGATCGGCATCGATACCGGTCACATCGGCGCCATGCCGGGAAAATACTTCCACGAGGCGGCCGTCACCACAGCCCACGTCGAGCACCGACAGGCCGCGCACCGGCCCGGCGAGATCCAACAGCAGGCCATGCTCCAGGCGTTCGGCGATCCCGCCTAGCCGACTGGTTCGCCACGCCCGGGTGCGGGAAGGTCCGACCGCCACCGGCATGCTCAGAACACCATCACCTTGTCGGCCTCGATGACGGCGGCGGAGAGTGCATCCATGGTGCTGCGGCACGCCCCCTCGACCAATTCCGCTTCGGTCAGGCCGCGTGCATCCATGCAGGTTCCGCACAACAGGACGCTGCCGCCGCCGTTGGCCACCCGATGCACCATCTTGCCGATATTGTAGAATCCCTCGGGGGTCGTCTGGCCTGCCTTGGCGCAGGCGACGGCGTCGCCCATCAGGAAGACGGTGACCCCGCCCTCGGGATCGGTCTTGCGCAGCCCGTGGGCCAGACGCAGGCCGTTGTAGCTGCGCTCGGCTCCATAGGGGCCGTCGTTGAGGATGATGACCGCTTTCATGGCTCGCATCCTTTCATGAAGTCGGTCTCGGCCGTCTCCAGACGGTCGAGAAGGTCGGGAAAACCTATGCCCACCTCGGTCACGGCGTCATGGACGTCCTCGGGAGACAGAATGATGCCGTCGGCGGGGGCGATCAGCCGGCCATCCACCAGCAGGGCCGGTGGCTGAACCTCGGCCTCGGGTGCGGGATGGACAATTTCCACCTCGGCCCCAAAGCAGTCGGCAATTGTTCGGGCGTAGCCCAGATACAGGGTACAGCGTCCGCCCGGAGGGGCCTTGGAGACGATGGTCACTTTCATCGCTCACCCCCAAATGCTCTGGCGAAGGATGATGTAGCTGGCGACCACCACCAGGAAGACGGCGAACCCGCGCTTCAGCGTGGCGGCCGAGACGCGCTTCGAGGCGGCCGTGCCGAGGAAGCTGCCGGCGATGGCCACGCCGGTGAAGGCCGCCATCAGACGGTAGTCGACGGTCACCGATCCGACATAGCCGGCGAAGCCGGTGAAGGCGTTGGCGGCGACGATGGCGAGCGAGGTACCCACCGCCTCTTTCATCGGCAGCCCGGCCAGCAGCACCAGAGCGGGAACGATCAGGAAGCCACCGCCGACGCCCACGATTCCGGTCAGCGCCCCCACTCCGATTCCCAGCGCGGCAATGCCGCCAGCCCGTGCTGCGTCGAAACAGACCATGGTGGCCGCCCCCGAACAATCCAGGCGCACCACGGCGCTGCCCCTCGGCTCGGCGGTGGACGGCCGGAACATGCGCCAGGCGGCGGCCAACATGATGGCGGCGAACAGCAGCAGTTGGACGGCCTCCGGCGTGATCAGCCCGACCTTGGAACCGACGAAGGTGCCACCCGCCCCGAACAGGCCGAAGATGGCGGCAACGGCGAGGTTGAGGTTGCCCCGCCGCCAATGGGCGATGGCCGAGATCGTGGCCGTCACGCCCACGCTGCCCAGGGTCATGGCGATGGCGGGCTTGGTGGGCACCCCCAACAGGTAGACGAGCGCCGGCAGGGTGATGATCGACCCGCCGCTGCCCAGCAGCCCCAACATGAGACCGGTGGCGAGACCGGCCACGACGGCGAGCGCCAGCATGGATATCCTCCATTATTCAATTATTCGCTTGAACGATGATGATCTTCGGGGCGCGGGCGGTCAAGAGCGGGCTTGGGGCCGCGAATGCGAGTGCCCCAATTGACCCCAAGGGAGAGGGCACTCATATTCCAGACGCCAATTGAATCCCGGAGATTGTGGACCGTGCCAGAATCGGTCAGCCCGAAATTGTCGATGCTGGAGCAGTTCGCCACGGTGGCCAAGGCCCTGGCCAGCGCACCCCGGCTCGATCTGCTGGAACTGCTGGCGCAGGGTGAGCGGGGCGTCGAGGGACTGGCGTCCGCCGCCGGCCTGTCCATCGCCAACGCCTCCCAGCATCTCCAGGTGTTGCGCCGGGTCGGTTTGGTCGTCTCGCGCAAGAAGGGACCGCAGGTTCTCTACTCCCTGGCCGAGGACGATGTTCTGGCATTGCTGGGGGCGCTCAGGCGAACCGCCGAACGTCACGTCGCCGAGGTGGATCGCCTGGTGCGCGGCTATTTCCATGAGAAGGACGCCCTGGAACCGGTGTCGCGCGACGATCTGGTGCGGCGGATGCGGGACGGTCTGGTAACCGTACTCGATGTCCGCCCGCCCGAGGAATATGCCGCCGGCCACCTGCCCGGTAGCGTCAACATCCCGCTCAAGGACTTGCATCGGCGTTTGGACGAGTTGCCTGAAAACACGGAAGTGGTGGCCTATTGCCGGGGGCCGTATTGCGTTCTGGCCTACGAGGCGGTGGCGGCACTGCGGCAGCACGGCCGCAAGGCCCGCCGCTTGGAGGAAGGCTTTCCGGAATGGCGTGTCGCCGGCCTGCCGGTCGAGACTCCCGTCCGCTGAGCGCCTCAATTTCCGATCCGGGACACTCCCGGTCCTCCACGAAAACGGCAAAACTATACGGCGCGAGGATTTTCGGAATACCGATTCATTTCAAGCCATTGCCGACCTGTCGATACGGAAGGGCGTGTCAACAGGCTCGGAGAGAAACGCGCAACGGAGAGAGAATTCTAGAGATTTCCGCGCCTGCCGCGTCAGCAGCTATAGTGCCAGAACCCGTGCAGAATATTGTGATATCCAGGGTTCTGTACTGACAAGAGAGCGGTTTGTTCTACGAATATTGGCGTCCCGGAAAGGACGCACAAAACAAACCATCCGCCGAATCGTGACCAAGTGATCACGATGCGGGGATATTGTGGCTGCAATACGCTGGGGTCAAGCATTACGTGAGGTTCGCGCCCACGGACCCGAGATAATGAAGCGATTGGAAGCTGGCGAATCTATTCGTCAGATTTGGATCAGCCTTCATAACAGCGGACAAGTCACAGTAGTTCTGAGCAAGTTCTATAAGAAGGTTAACGAAACCTTACTTGCGAAGGCGACAAGCCCAGCAGCGGTAGCAGGTCGCGACCTTGCCCCCGCCGCCCAACCCCTCATGCCCGTGATCGCTTCGGCTCGCCGCAACTGCGCGGAACCGGCTACCCCTGTGGAAGCCGGCCCCACCGCGCAGTTCGTCCACAACAACCGTCCCTCCGGGGACATGGACTGGTAAGTGGGAGCATCATCATGAACGTTGAATTCATCCTTCAGGGCAAGGGCGGGGTCGGCAAGTCGCTGATCGCTGCGTTGCTGGCGCAGCATTTCACCCGGCAGGGCGCTGCGCCCCTGTGCGTCGATACCGACCCGGTCAACGGCACCTTCTCGGGCTATAAGGCGTTCCAGGTCGAGACCCTTCACATCATGGAAGGGGACGACATCAATCCCCGCACCTTCGACCAGCTGATCGAGCGGATCATGACCGCCGATCAGGGGCAGATGGTCATCGACAACGGCGCCTCGACTTTCGTGCCGCTTTGTTCCTACCTGCTGCAGAACGACGTGGTCGGCTTGCTGACGGAAGCCGGCCATTCGATCCGCCTGCACACGGTGATCACCGGCGGCCAGGCCTTGCCGGACACCGTCGAGGGATTCTCGTCGCTGGCCCGGAACATCGCCGGCGCCCCGATCGTCTGCTGGATCAACGAATATTTCGGCAAGCCCGTTCGAGACGGCAAGAGCTTCGAGGACAGCAAGGTCTACGACAAGAACAAGGGCCGGGTCGAGGCCCTGGTGACGATCCCGGCGGTCAAGCCGGAAACCTTCGGTCACGACATGAACAAGATGCTGACCCGGCGCGAGACCTTCGCCGAGGTCGAGGACAATCCCGTCTACACGGTGATGGAACGCCAGCGCCTGCGGATGATGGCCCGCACGCTGTTCGGCAATCTGGCCAAGGCCAACCTGTGATGGGCGCGTCAGAAATTCGCCACGACAGACAGGACAAATGCGCCGACAGCGCTAACCGCGCCGATGGCCAGGATGAACACCCTGAACTGCCTGGAATGCATGGCGAACCGGCCAAGCATGGTGAGCGTCGCCGCCAGTGCGCCCCCGACGACGTAAACCAGTCCCCACGGGAAGAGGGCACATCCCAAGTCCCTGGTGCAGGCCAACACGCCGTCATCGGAGGCCAGACGGGCCAACTCGGAAGCGATGTCCGTCATTGGAACGCCCCCGTCTTCATCAGCGAATCCTATTTCGTGAATTTCTGCTGCCTCGTAATAGCCAGTTTGTCGCTGGACGTACAGTTCCAGCTGGTCTTTGCGGGCAGTTACGTTCTGGTCACGGTTCCGCACATGACCATCTTCCGGTGGTTCGGGAGGAGAGGGGAACCTGGTTTTCTCCGGCGGTTCTTTGTGGAGCCAGATCCAATCGTCTCTCCCTGCGTGAACAACCGGTTCCTGCTGACCTTGATCGGCCTTGTCCTGGTTTGGTCCCTTCCGTCCGGCGGAAAGGGAAGCGGCCCCGTGATCATGCCGGTGCTGGCCGGCTTCTTGTGCGGGGTCGCTCACGTTGCCGATTGGCTACGCCGCCGCACCGAAGGAGGCGCGTCATGAGCGAGCCGATCTTCGACCCGGAAACCGGGGAGATCATCGAGACCGGGGGCGACAAGCCCCCGGCGCCGATGGCCATGAGCCTGGACGAAGCCCGCGCCCTGCTGGTGCGCGAGCATGGCGTCGCCATTTCCTCCAACGATCCGATCCTGATGCAGGTCACTCTGCACCAGGGGATGGTGCGCGACTACGAGGCGATGCTGCGCCGCCACGACGACGCCATCCGAGGCTTCCTGGGTGCGACCGGCGAGGCCTGTGCCGAAGCGGTCGAGAACATCCTGGCCAGCCTCAAGGACAAGACCGTCAAGGCGTCCCTCGACCAGGCCTTCGCCCTGGTCGAACGCCAGGCGCAGGCGATGGACCGGATGGACCGCACCCTGCGCCGGCACCGCCTGATCCATTCCCTTCTGACCCTTCTGTCGCTGGTCGGCTGCGGCCTGGCCATCGCCATCCTGTTCACCATCGTTCGATAGGACATCCACCATGAGCAACAATCGCATCACGTTCTCTACCGCCCTGGCGCTGTGCGCCATGGTGGCGTTGCCGGCCATCGCCGCCGACGCCGACTGGGTCCAGCCGGTCAACGAAGGCGTCAAATCCCTGACCGCGTCGCTGGTGGCCATCGCCGGCGGCGTCATCGGTATCTGCATCGTCGGTTACGCGATCTGGGGGGCGGTGAAGCAGCGCCTCGAAATGCAGCAATTCGTCACCTTGTTCATCTGCGGCCTGCTGGTCGGAATCGGCCCGGCCGCGATCACCTGGTGGATCGGCCTGTTCGGGAAGGGCTAAGGCGATGAAGGCGCGGTCGGTGGTGTTCACCCACACCCAGTATCCGTTGGCCATCTTCGGCCTGCCGCCGATCCTGGCGATCCTCAGCGTGGCGGCTGGAGCCGTCGCCTTCCTGGCAACGATTCTGGCCGGGGCTATGCCCATCGCCATGTTCGTGCTGGTGTTGGTGGCCGCGCCCCTGCTGTGGAAATCCCACCGCAAGGGGCAGGCTGACCGCCATGTCGAAACCGTCTTTCTGACCGCGCTGACCTTCTGGGGTCTTTCTTCCCGCCGATGGCTGCTGACCGGGGCGTTCCCCAAACGCTCCCACGGGGGCCGCTCATGAGCCTGTGGCCGCTCGCGATCGGCATGGGAAGCGCCGCCGTGGCTGCCGGTACCCTGGTGGTACCGGCAGCCCGGCGGTTCGCCTTCGGCTCGGTGGCCCTGGACTGGCTGGGCAACGAGCTGGAGCTGGACCGCATCGAGCCGGACGGCTTCACCGTCAAGACCAAGTCAGGCTCGGTGATGCGGGGGTGGCGCATCGGCGGCATGGCCTATGACACCAAGCCGGAACTGGAACAGGCGGCGCTGCACCAGGGCCGCGCCGATTTCATCCATTACTGCGCCTCGCGCTCGGTGGTGCCCCGGTTCTTCGGGGTCAAGCGTCGGCAGGAAACAGTCTATCCCGCCACCTGGCCGTCGCCGGCCTTGGCCGAGATCGGCGAGGCCGAGGCCGAACGCTACCGCAATGCCTGGGCGCTGCGCTGGTTCATGACGCTGAAGGCGTCGTCGCTTCACCAGTTGGAGGAAGCCGACGAAAAGGTGGGCGCCATCCTGGGCCGCTATCAGCCGGTGCGCTTGGCCCGGCCGGCCGACCAGTTGGCTGACTGTCCGCTGACCGGCTTCCTGAACTTCCTGGTCTGCGGCGATCTGCGCGACGATCTGCGTGCCGTCTCTTCCAACATTTCGGCCAACCTGCAGGCGGCAAGCCCGGTGTTCGACAAGGAAACCGGCCTGTTCACCGTCCATCTGCCGGCGCCCTGGTTGCACCGGACCATCGCCATCCACGAATGGCCCGATCTGGTCTCCGGTCATCTGCTGCACGAGCTGATGGCTGTGGATGGTGAGATTGAGGTATCGCAGGTCTGCGTCCCGCTTGGCCGGGAATTCGAAGCCGCTCTGCTGAAGCGCGGCGCCAACAATCCGTTCGCGTCGGAACAGGCGATCGGCGAATGCCGCGCCGCCGGCGATCTGCTGGCCGAAGGCAAGACCTCGCGGCTGGCCACCCAGGCGGCGATCACCATGCGGGCGCGCAGCCTGGACGAGATCGAGAAGCTGACCGCCACCATCGCCCGCATCCTGGGCAATCGCCGCGTCACCTATTCGGTCCAGACCAAGGAAACCCCGGTGATGTGGTTCAACCGGCTGCCCGATCGGGAAAAGCTGGCCCGGCCGCTGAAGCTGTTTGCCGAGAACGTCGCCGCGATCTGGCCGTTCGAAAGCGCACCCGTAGGTCTGACCGAATCGCAATACGGCAAGGGGCCGGTGCGCAGCTATGCCACCGGCAGCGGCCAGCCTTACGCTTTCCAGTTCCAGTGCCGCAATGCCGAGAAGGCCTTGGGTAACTTCCTGGTGGCGGCTCCGGCCGGCGTCGGCAAGACCAGCCTGATAATGCATCTGCTGGGCGGCCTGGCGAAGTTCGACCGGGTGCGGTCCTTCATCTTCGATTCGAAGGAGGGGGCGCGCTACATCTGCGAAGCCCTGGGCGGCCTTTACCAGCCGTTCGACAAGCTGGCCCTGAACCCGCTGGACACCGAGGACACCCCGATCAACCGGCAGCGGCTGACCCTGCTGATCCGCTCGATGCTGGGCGATGCCGGCCAGGCCGACGGAATCGAGACGATCCTGAGCCACGTCGTGGAAACCGCGTTCCAACTGCCGGTCGAGGCCCGGACCTTCAACGAAATCTATCCGCTGACCTTTCCGCGTCAATCCGATGCCAGGACCACCTTCGCCCGCTGGGTGACCGACGACAGGGAACGGGCCGGGCTTTACGCCAACACCTTCAATGCCGCTCGTGACAGCCTGTCCGGCCTGCTGGACCAGTCCTTCATGACCGGCATCAACATGAACGAGGCCCTGGACGATCCGGTCCTGGGGCCGCCGGTCGTCGCCCATATCGCCAGCGCCATCGAGCGCCTGGCCCGCGAAGGCCGGACCAAGGGCTTCGCCATCTTCATCGACGAGGCGGCCAAGCTGCTGCGTAATCCGGCCTTCTGCGACCTGGCCGCCGAAATGTACCGCGAATACCGCAAGTTCGGCGGCGCCGTCGGCATGGCCTTCCAGGACCCCGGCGCCCTGCACAAGTCGGGGATCGCCGACGCGGTGATCGAAAACACCGCCTCGTTCTTCTTCTTTCCCAATCCGCAGGGCAATCCCGAGGCCTACGAGCCGTTCAACCTCAACGACGAACAGAAGGCCTTCATCTTCGGCGCGACCGAGGGCCGCAAGGTCCTGCTGGTCAAGCGGGAAGCCGCCGTCGGCTTCGAGGAATCGGTGATCCTGGACGTGGATTTGGCGCCGCTGGGCAAGCCCTTGCGCTTCTACCGATCCGGCCCCGACGCCGTCCGCGATCTGCTGGCCATCCAAGCGAAATGGGGGGACCAATGGCCCGCCCACATCTGAAACGCATCCTTCTTGCCGTCGTCGGCCTGGTCGTCGCGGTGCCGGTGGCCAACGCCACCTATGCGGTGCTGGACAGCGCGGCGGTGGCCAAGCTGGTCGAGCAGATCAAGGAGATGAAGGCGCAATACGCCGCTGAGCTGGAGCAACTGGGGGAGCTGAAGCAGTCGGTCTCGTTCTTGAACGACATCAGCGGCATGACCAAGGAGGTCCAGGACGCGATGGGCAAGGTGGGGTCGATGACGCTGCCGATCCCCAACCTGCAGAAGCTGTCGGCGCAGACCAAAAGCGACCTGCGCTGCCTGATGCCGGAAAGCGGCCTGAAGTGGGGCATCAAGACAGAGGATATGAACCTCGGCTCGATTTGCGAGACCTCGGCCAAGTATCGCCAGGCGCTGTTCTTCGACGGGCAGGCCGCCAAGGGGATGACCTTCTTCGAACAGGACAAGGTCAGGAAGGAAACCAGCCAGCGCCGAACCGCGCTGCTGGAAGACACCGCCGCCCGTTCGCTGGCTCAGGCCGACATCCAGTTGAAGCAGGCGGACGAGTTGAATAACGCCGCCGACCAATTGCAGACCGACCTGAACTCGGCCCAGACGATGCAGGATCGGGCGCACGTCCAGGCGCAGATCGGCATTGCCCAGACCCGCGCCATGGCTCGCCAGACCCAATTGCTGGCGCAGCTCCTGAAGCTGCAGACGGCGACGGCCATCAAGGCCGGCCTGCCGGCCGACAAGATCAAGGAAATCATGGAAGGAGAGGAAGGGAAATGACCGCCCTAGCCCAGCAGCTTGTCCCGAATGTACCTGGCACCATGCCGGGCCAGCGGGTCTTCGTAGTGTTTGTCCAGGATCATCGCCTCGGCCGTGTGCGAGCCACCGATCGGGCCGCTGGATTTAGTCTCGGGCGTTTTCGAGACGCCAAATATGCTGGGAAGGATGGCCCCGCCAAGACCAAACACCAGACCGTAGGTAAGGAAATAGGCTGCAACAGACCAGCCAAAGCCAAGGGCCTCGTGGGTATTGTAGACAAACACCGCTCCAAACCAAAGGATTCCGAGGGGTGTCTTGGCGAACCAAATAAGAACAATCAGACAAGCAATAGAAGACAAAACCGCGATGCCAAATTTCTTTGCCATCGTAAGGAATTGGTCCATGTAGCCGACTGCCGCTCCAGGCTCGCCGGCGTAGGCCGGGACGGCAATCAGAAGGATCAGCAGCATGGCTAGCGGCAAGGACCTGGTCGCGACGTGCTGGACCTGCGCGCCGCTGGAAAAGTATGTCGGCCTGACCAAGGATTTCACCGATCGCCTGGGCGATTCGCTCCAAGAACCGATGCTCATACTCTTCGCCTCGCTGGGTGGATTATGGGTTGTCGTGACCGCAATCCGTTTCGCCCTAAGGATGACGGACTGGCCGGGAATTATCAAGGATTTCGCCTTCATCACTATCACCGGCGTCCTGCTCGGCGCCAAGTCCACCGGCCTGATTTCTTACATCTATTCCACCGCCATTTCGCTGATGGCCGGAACTTCTGCATCGATCTTCGCACTCGCCGGCGATGTCCCGGCCAGCACCGGGTACAGCGGTATGACCGCTCTCGCCGCCAACGGCGAGAAGGCGATCGCCAAGGTGATCCAGGCGGTCGGCGCGATCTGGACAGCCGGCTCCCTGTACGAGATCGCCAATTACGCCTACGGGGTCATCCTCGGGTTGCCCTACTTCCTTCTGATCGTCGCCTATGCCAGCCAGGTGGTGGTGGCGATCTTCCGGGCCACCATGATCGGGGTGTTCGGCCCCTTCCTGTTCATGGCCTTTGCCTTCAATTGGGGCCGGGGCATGGCGCAAAGCGGGGCCAAGACGTTGCTGGCCTCGGTGCTGGTCCTGTTCGCCAGTACCGCCTCGCTGTCGCTGACGATCTTCGGGGTCAACTCGCTGACACTGAACCCGGCCGAACTGACCGGCGGCAATCTCAACGATTTCGCCTCGATCACCAACCCCGAATTCCTGGTCATCCTGTTTCTTGGCTGGACCGGCACGGCACTGCTGGCCGAAGGCACATCGATCGCCAACTCCATCGCTGGTACGGCGTTGACCAACACGGCGACAGGCATCCTGACAGCGGGCATGTCGGGAGCCGCAATGTTCGGTTTGAAAAAGAGCCCCGGAGCAATTGGCAGTGCAGCAACTGCGATCAGCCACGGATGGTTCTGGGGACAAAACGCGATGGCCAATCCAGAGGCGGCCGCCGCCAACCTCGTGGACAAATTCAAGAACATCAACAAGCCGGGCGGCGGGGCGTGACCCCGCCGTCTCGGGCTGTCTTACGACAGGAGAGAGGGATGAAAATCGTCAGAATTTTACCCGCCGCCACCACCTCGGCGCGTCTTTCCATTATCGCCTGCCTTCTGGTGCTGACCCTGTCGGCCTGCGGCAGCAACCGGGAAATACAGCGGGACGGGACCGGCACGGATGAGCTGCTGAAAAGTCCCTGCGTGTGCCTGCCGCTGCCGTACAGCCCGCCGAAATTCCAGTGGGGCGTCGGCTGATGAAGCGCCTTCTGTCCGTCGTCAAACGATTCCTGACCGGCCGGCGCCGGCGCCGCAAGGCCCGGCCGGTCGAGCCTGGCCCCGCCATCGTCGATCACAGCGCGACGCGGGCGGCCGATCCCTATGCCTTCGAAGCGGCGCATCGCCGCCTGGCCTGGATGCTGCGGCTGGTGTCGATGATCTGCATCGGCCTGTTCATGGTCGTGCTGGTGCTGGTCTCGGCGATCTCCGAGTTGGTGCCGCTGCAGAAGGTGCAGATGGGCCTAGTCCGCATCGAGGAGCGCGATGGCCGCGCCGTGCCGGTCGATCCGGCCTCGCTGGTCCGGGTGCTGCCGATCACCAGGGAAACGCCCGGCTTCGACCTGATGATGGAAGCCTTCGTGCGTCGTTACGCCCGCGTGCTGCTGGAGATCGACGGCGTCAGCCAGGGCGAGCGGATGCGCGAAGCCAACATCCATTCGGATACCGACTGGTGGAAGCGGTTCATGACCGAACGCAAGGCCGAGATCGACAAGGCGATCGACAGCGGCCTGACCAGATCCATCGTGGTCGAAAGCGCCGATCGCATTTCGATGCGGGACAATGTCGGCAAGTACGCCGTCGATTTCGTCCAGATCGACAAGCGCGGCGGCAAGGAGGTCGAGACCCGCAAGGTCCGCGCCTACCTGGCCGTCACCTCGCGCCCGCATACCGTCCGTGAATCCGAGAAATTCGAGAACCCCTTGGGGCTGCGCGTCCTCGACGTCGCCCTCAAGGAAAGGGGGAATTCATGATCGCCGTCGTCGCTGCCGTCGCCGCCCTGCTCGGCACCTTTGCCATGTCCGCCGAAGCCCAGACGCCGTTCACCGGCAAGGGGCAGGTGCCGACTACCCCGCCACCGAAGGCCAGCACGCCGACGCCACCGGCCGGGCCGACGCAGGGTGCACCCGTGCAACCAGGCCAGGGGCCGCAGCCGAAACCCGACCAGGCCAGGCCGGAACCGCCGAAGCCGATGCCGGCGCCCCGTCAGCCGGTCTCGGCCGACATGAAGCAGCAGGCGGAATTCCAGGCCGAAGGGGTGTTCCCCGAACTGGTCCGCCCGGCCGGCGGCGGCCAGGTCCAGGACGCCTGGAACGATTCGAAGCCCAATCAGGGCGTCCATGTCCAGCGGATGTGCGAAGACTGCGTCTACAAGGTCCGCACCCGCGAATTCATGACCACCACCGTCATTTTACCCGAGGATGCGGCGATCGCCAGTGCCGACCCCGGCGACAATGTCGGCTTCCAGGTCGCGATCAAGGCCAGGAACAAGCTGGCCATCCGGCCGACCGGCTGGGGGATGGACACCAACATCAACGTCTATACCAAGTCCGGCGCGATCTATCCGATCTATGTCCGATCGGAAACGGTCAACTCGATGAATGTGCCCGACCTGGTGGTCAAGATCGTCGGCCGCGAGCGGCCCGCCGGCGTCGCCGCCTTCGCCGACGAGGTCAACGACGACAAGAAGGCCAAGCCGGCGCCGATGCCGAATGCCGGGCGCAAGGATTTCATCCGCAACGTGCCGATCGACCCGGCCAAGTTCCACGGCTGGGCCGACTACAAGCTGTGGGGATCGGATGATTCCCTGAAGCCGGAAACGGTGTGGCGCGACGACTTCTTCACCTACATCCGCTATGGCCGCAAATGGGACGGCATGGAACTGGCGTCGGGCTACGTCACCATCGACGAAATCGACGAGCTGGTGAACACCAGCGTCGAAGGCACGGTGTTCATCGTCGAGAGCGTGGCGCCGCTGATCACGCTGAAGCTGGGCAAGAAGTATCTGTGCATCAAGTACACCGGTGAGGTCCGCTGATGGCCAACTGGATGTGCGACCTGGCCATCGCCGCCGGCGTGACCCTGTCGGGCACCTGCCAGCCGGCCGTGCCGCCGGCCGACAATTTGCCGCCGGACCAGAAGGAGGTCTGGTCCTATCGTCCGCCGGCGGCACCCGAACCGCCGGCCCCAGCGCCCGCACCGGCCATGCCGCCGGTGGTGATCAAGCAAGAAGTGATCCGCGAGGTTCGGGTCGAGGTGCCGACCCCGGCCCCGCCGCCCCCGCCGCCGGTGGTCAGGTCGGGACCAGATCCATTCGAGGCGGCGATGGCCGCCAGCTATCGCAACCGGGTCCAGGGCAATAATGGCGTCCCGACCGTCACCGCCTCGCTGTCGGCGTCGGATGTCGCGCCGATGGGACCGCCCGGCGACGGTTCGGCCGGCAAGGAGCCGGCGAACGAGTACGAGGAAAAGGCCCTGACCTCGACCGGGCCGGTGGACAACAGCCGGATCATCACCACCGACCGCTATATCTGCGGCGTGCTGGAAACCGCCACCAACACCCAGTTGGATGGATCGACCGGCGGGACGGTGGTGATCCAGGTATCGCGGGACACCTTCGGCTATCACGGCCGCAACATCCTGGCGCCGAAAGGCTCACGCCTGGTCTGCGGCTTCAAGAGCCTGGAAAAGGTCGGCTCCAGCCGGTCGCCGTTCCGCTGCTCGCGCATCCTGCTGGGCGGGTCGCGGGCGGAGATCCTGGGGCTCAAGGCCAATGCCGTCGATGTCCAGGGCCATCTCGGCATTTCCGGCGACGTCGATCATCGCATTTTCGAACGCTACGGCACCGCTTTCATCCTGGCCGGCATTTCGGCCGCCGTCCGGGCGGCGACGGCCGGCAGCAGCACCGTCAATTCGTCCAGCACGTCGTCGTCTTCGGGATCGACCAGTTCCTTCTCGGGTTCGTCCAACGCGCTGTCGGCCGGCGGCGCCGAACTGTCCCAGCGTCTCGGCGAAATCACCGCCGCCACCTTGGAGCAGACCATCAACCTGCTTCCCATCCTGCGCACCTTCCAAGGTCAGCGGGTCTGCATCAGGCCCGACACCGACTGGTACATCGCCAAAGTGGAGTAACGCCATGCTTGTCCGTCTGCCGGCGCTCATCGCCACCCTGATCTTTCTGTCGTCGCCCACCTTGGCGCAAACCGCGCCATCGGCCGCCACACCGTCGGCCGGCGGCCAGGCCGCAACAGCCACCGACACGGTCGCCGTGCCGATCTGGCCCACCGCCGCCGTCACGCTGCCGGAAATGCAGCCGGCGCCGGCGACCTTCTCGCTGGGCGCCATCGAGGGCGTCGCCCCCGATCTGCTGTCGGGCGTCACCGCCAAGGGCTACGCCCGCAAGGTGCCGGTGGACAACCAGGTGATCGGCCAGGTCCAGGTGCTGACGGTGTCGAAGGGCGATCGCGAGGAAACCATCTCGACCGAGGGCCTGGTGGCGCAGTTCGATGCCAAGGACAGCAGCCAGCTTTTCCCCGAGAAGACCCTGCAGGTGCAAGGGTCCAAGGCCGCGCTGATCTCTGCCCTGCAGCGTCTGTCGTCGGCCAAGACCGACAAGGCGGAAAAGCAGGTCCCCAGGGACGATGTCTCGCAGAACCAGACCGCACCGGGCGGCGGGTCGAAGAACGATCAGGCCTCGGCCTATCAGACCCCGACCATCACGGCAGCACCGGTGAGCCAGGAAAAAGAGCCGGTCATCGACATGCGGACTACCCGGCAGGATTGCCCGATCCGGGTTGACCTGCCCCAGGGCCGGGCCTTCCAGCAGACCAAGGAGCAGACCTTCACCGACGGCGCCTTGACCGCCGACGGTCAATGTTCCGATTCCGAGATCAGCTATGTGCTGCGCAAATCCTATCCGGCCTGTCCCATCGACATCGTCGATCTGACGGCGCTGAAGGCGTGGCCGCAATTCGTCTGGTCCTACACCGACGATGCCGGCGAGACCCACCAGGTCGGCGAATGCGCCAAGGACGAGGAAACCCCCTACACCATCACCGAGGACGAGGCGCAATGCTCGATGTTCCTCGACTTCTCGACCAACCAGGCGGTGCCGCAGGCCGCCCTGGTCTACATCAACCGCAACAACGCCCTGCAGCAGGCGCGGGGCTGCGACACCTCGACCAAGTCGGCTGCGGTGGCGATGACCGAGAACCTGCCCAACTGCCCGATGCGGCACGATTTCGGCGCCGGCCTCAGCGCGGAATTGTCGATATGGACCTATGTCCGCGGCGGCATTACCTACCAGGCAGCACCCTGCGCCGACACCGGGCGCACCTTCGCGCACGAGGTGGTCTACACCGACCTTGCCGGCGGTTATGTCTGCACGCCGGTCACCAACATGACGACGAAAACCGTCACCCTGCAATCCAGGAAGCGCATCACCGTCGATGGCGTGCCCCAGTTCATCACCGATTGCACCCCGGACACTGCGACCCAGGCGATCCTGCCGACCAAGGACGGCTGCAACAATCCCGCCACCTGGACCCATGACCTTGATGCCGGGGTGTCCTATGGCCAGGAACGCTTCTACTACCTGAAGGCCGACGGC